>Ga0316189_10001220_pt1 | contig 25595 bp, 26 predicted proteins | sample LowCovwburrow_MG_FD_204930 | JGI IMG/M metagenome (GOLD analysis project Ga0316189, IMG submission 204930) | Coastal sediment microbial communities from Maine, United States - Lowes Cove worm burrow | ecosystem: Environmental > Aquatic > Marine > Coastal > Sediment | place: USA: Maine... | reverse complement strand
CAATACCTCCAGAAATAGCAAGAAGTATTTTTTTGCCCTTTATAAAGGCAAAATTAGCTTGAATATGTTCTTTAAAGTTAGACAACATAAAAGCAAAGGTACTATAAATAAGAAGTCATTTCTAAATGAGTTTGAAAGGATTTAAGGGATTGAGATATCTAGAAAAAATATTGATTTTCTCTCTTTGGTCGAAATAACCAGATTAAATTAGTTTCTCACATCTAAAGCATCACGTAAAGCATTTCCTATGAGCATAAATGCCATTACCAAACTCATAATTGCTAAACCTGGAATAACGGCTAAATAGGCTTTACCTAAAATAATATAACTATAATGATCTTTTATCATTGCTCCCCAAGAAGGCGTTGGAGGCTGCGCACCGATGCCTAGAAAACTCAAACCGCTTTCAATTAGTATTGCCGCTGCAAAATTGGCCGCAGAAATGACGATAATCGGTGCCATAATATTGGGCAAAATATGTTTAAAAATAATACGTTTATTTGAAAAGCCGAGCGCTTTGGCAGCTTCAACATATTGTTGCTCTTTGGTGCTCATTATTTGACCTCTTACAACTCGAGCTACCTCAACCCACATGGTTAAACCAACAGCAACGAATACTTGCCAAAAACCTTTACCCAATGCTAAGGTAATTGCAATAACTAATAACAGAGTCGGTATTGACCATGTAATATTTATAAGCCACATTATAAAGGCATCTATTTTCCCGCCAAAATAACCAGCAATTGATCCAATTGTTATACCAATGACAAGTGAAATAAACACTGCAATAAACCCTATAAAAAAGGAAATTCTAGTACCAATCAACATACGGCTCAACATATCTCTTCCATATTTATCTGTACCTAGAATGAATTGTTTTTGTTGAATATAATTTCGAGGTTTATTGTTGAATATACTTAGTGGATATGTTTTAGTTTGTTTGGCAATACTACCTTCACTAAATTGTATGATCTCCAGATGTGTGTTTGTTATTTTATAATCTGAAATTGGAACTTCTATATTCGTGTTTTGGTTGCCAAAAAAAAGTTTTGTAAAAAAAGATTGTTCATTGATCTCTTGTGTTGGGATGGTCAACATTTGTACTGAGAACCCAGGTTTTTTGGAATGAATTTCTAAATGCATTTGATTTGCATTACTAGAATTATCAGGAGCGAATAAATAGGCAAATACGGCGATAATTCCACAAAGAGCAATATACAGAAAGCTAAAAAGCCCTGAACGGCTCTTTTTAAACTTTTTCAGGGCTAATTGTGTAAGTGAATTCGACACCTTTATAAAAAGGAATTAATTTTTAACTAATTTTAATTGTTGCTGCTTTATTTTTAATTCTGCTAAAACATTCATTGCTTCCTCTACATAAATATCCTTGCTCAAATTTTTATGCCAAATTTGGCGTTTTTGAGCTAAAATAGAATCTTTTTCAATCAATGGCTGTTCATAAAGAGGAGACTCAAAAGTAAGATTACTTTTATAGTCATAAATTGATTGAAATTCTTTGCCTTCATTCTCGCGTTTTTCTAAATCATTTTTATAAGCCTTATAATTTAGATAGATGGTTGTATCATCTCTACCTTCTTTCAACCAACGAGCATTTTTATCAATTAACAAAAACTGTGGATTGCTAGCAATTCTCTTTTTACTATTATTTATAGCATCATCAAAGTTCTGATACTTATCCCAAGTTTTATATTTTGCCTGTTCAATTTTATCCCAAGGTAATGGATTATTTTCGTCACGCTCGCCAATTTCAAGATATGAATATCTATTAGGCATGATAATATCTGATCTAACTCCTTCAAGCTGTGTAGATCCACCATTAATACGATAGAATTTTTGAATTGTCATTTTAAGAGCACCTAAATCTTTATCATATTTATAATAGTTATTAAGAGGTAAAATGTTTTGAACAGTCCCTTTACCAAAAGTTTGCTTACTTCCAATAATCACGGCCCTTTTATAATCTTGCATGGCTGCAGCAAAAATTTCAGATGCAGATGCAGAAAGTTCGTTAACAAGAACTACTAGCGGTTTATTCCAGCGAATCTTTACATCTTTATCATTTCTAATTTTCGGATTACTTTCTTTATATTTTACTTGCACTATCGGACCTTCTTCAATAAATAAACCGGCAATAGCAATAGCAGTTTCTAAAGAGCCACCGCCATTATTTCTAAGATCAATTAGTAATCCTTCAACATTTTCAGTCTTCATTTGTTCAACCGCTTTTGCCATATCTGTCGCAGAATTTCTAAAATTTTCCTCGCTAAAATCAATATAAAATTTAGGCAAATTAATCAACCCGAAAGTTCGCCCATCTTTTTTTACAACACTTGTTTTAGCAAATGTTTCTTCAAGCTCAACAATATCTCTCACGATTGAAATAACTCTAACCGAACCATCAATTTTTTTAACAGTTAATCGAACTTCAGTACCTTTTTTACCTTTTATAAATTCGATGGCATCGTCCAGACGCATTCCAATAATATCTAAAGGCTCTTCATCTGCCTGAGCTACTTTTAAAATTATATCACCAACTTCTAATTCACCTGCTCGCCATGCTGGACCTCCTGAAACCAATTCTACCACTGTTGTATAATCTTCTTTTTTCTGAAGTCTGGCACCAATACCCTCCAGTTTTCCGGCTATTTCCTGATCAAATCTTTTTTTAACTTTTGGCGCAAAATAAGAAGTGTGTGGATCAAAACTTTCTGAGATACTATTTATAAAAACAGAAAACCAATCGGTATCATCTAAATCGTCCATAAAGTTGAAGAAATCTTCAGTACTCTTCATAGTTGCTACTCTTGATTCTTCTTCTAATTGCTTAAAAGATTTTATGACATAGGTTGAATCTTCTTTCTTTTTATCCTCTTCAATTTCAAACTTATTATGTAGCCTAGCTAGCGTATTCAATTTTAATTGTTTTCTCCAATTTTGTATGAGCTCAGCCTCATTCTTAGCATAAGGTTTTAAATCATAGTCAACATTCAAGGTCTCATCTATTCCAAAATCAAAAGGTGTTTTTAATATTTCGGGATAAAATTTTCGTGCTTCTCTCAATCTTCTTGCAAATCGAGAATAAACATTATTGTAAAAAGTTAAATCTTGGACTTTTATCTGATCGTCAATTTTATCTTTATAATATGAAAACTGATCAAGGTCTTCTTGGGTAAAGAATCGTTTTGTAGGATCTAAACCATCTATAAAATCAGAATATACGGCTTCAGAAAAATTATCATCTAAATTTTGTGGTTCATAATGGCCCTGTGTTAAGGCAACTCTGATTAGACCAATTAAAATTTTATCCTTTTCAGGATCTGCTTGTTTTTTTATTTGAAAACTCAGTAATATACCAGCAAGCAATACTATAGGTATTACTATTTTATAATTTCTTTTCATAAACTTTTCTAATCTTTTCATTCAACTAATCAACGTTAGAACTACTAAAATAGTGCCAATTATTGAATTTTTTTATTAATTAACCTTTTTTTTATAAAACCCTTTGAATAATTCGCGTGTTTTTTCTTGTTTTTCTGATAATAGATCCCAGGTTTGAGTTACAGTGTCATCCGCATTTTTTAACCATGTAATACGATGATAAAAACTGCCTTTTTCACCTTTTAGAAGATCACTAATTAGAATCATTTTGCCATCAGTATACGTACCTTTAAGTTCTAAACTAAAGCCAGTATTGTCGATCCAGACCTGATTCCAGGTTTTGTCAGTTGTATTATAGTAATTATAACTTGTTCCCCTTGTTGAACCTGAAGATTTCCATTGCTCTTTCAAAACACAATTATCATATTCTTTTTGAATAGAATTTGTCCCTACTATTTTGCCATCACTGTTATAAACAGTCCAATCACCAATCCAAAAATCAAAAGCTTGATGGGCTTCCGTACAACAAGCACAATTTTCATTTTTCATTTCCTGAGCGAAAATGAGATAACTACTTGCTGTAAAAAATAAAATAATTACAGCAATTTTTATATTTTTCATGGCTAAAACATTTATGCAATTATAGCAAATTTCATGATATTTGCCTCCTAACAAAATGTTAAACAATAATCATTTAGATTAACATGAAAAATAGTAGATTTGCTTTCTAACAAATTTTCTATGAATGAAAAACCTTTGATTCTTGTTACTAACGATGATGGTATAACTGCGCCGGGTATCAGAACTTTAATTTCAATTATGAATGAAATTGGAGATGTTGTTGTCGTTGCCCCTGACAGCCCGCAAAGTGGCATGGGGCATGCAATAACTGTTGATTCAACTTTGTATTGTAATCCTGTAAATGTTGATGATGGTGATCAATTAGAATATAGTTGTTCAGGCACCCCCGCAGATTGTGTCAAGCTCGCAGTAAATGAAATTTTAAATAAAAAACCTGATTTATGTGTTTCTGGAATCAATCACGGTTCAAATTCTTCGATAAATGTAATTTACTCAGGCACCATGAGTGCTGCTGTAGAAGCCGGTATTGAAGGTGTACCTGCAATAGGGTTTTCGTTATTAGATTATAATTGGGATGCAGATTTTAAACATTCAAAAGAGTTTATAAAAAAGATTACTTTAAGCGTATTAAAAAATAAATTACCCGAGGGAATTGTTTTAAATGTTAATATTCCTAATCTGAATAAAGAGGAAATAAAAGGGATTAAGGTATGTAGGCAGGCACATGGTTTATGGAAAGAAGATTTTGATAAAAGAACAAGTCCATTAGGTAAAGATTATTATTGGTTAACAGGCAAATTTGAAAACCTTGATCATGGTGAAGATACCGATTTATGGGCTTTAGAAAATGGATATATTTCCATGGTTCCGGTGCAGTTTGATTTGACAGCACATCACTATATTCAGAAATTAAATAATTGGGATTTATAATGCGCAAAGAAATTTTAATAGGAATTGCAACAGGAGTTTTTGCTACACTAGCGGGATTTTATTTGTATGTAGAACTTTTTATAGATTCAGATTTTCAAAAAGCATTTACTTTTATTCATAAAGAGAAAATGTATGGAAAGATTTTAAGTCTTGCTGCTATTCCAAATCTTTTAGTGTTTTTTGTATATATTAAGAAAAAGCAAGATTACAGAGCAAAAGGTGTTGTGATTGCAACCCTTTTCTTTGCATTAATGATCTTAGTTGCTCAATTTATTTAACACTCAACAATGAAGTATTATATTATTGCAGGAGAAGCTTCGGGCGATTTACATGCTTCTAACTTAATGAAAGCTTTGTTAAAAGAAGATGCTAATGCAGAATTCAGATTCTGGGGAGGTGATTTGATGCAAGCGGTCAGTGGCACCTTGGTTAAGCATTACAAAGAACGTGCTTTTATGGGTTTTACCGAGGTTATACTAAACCTTCGTAAGATTTTCAGGCTTATTTCATTTTGTAAAAATGACATTACTCAATATCAACCAGACAATCTTATTTTTATTGACAATTCAGGGTTCAATCTCCGTATTGCCAAATGGGCCAAAAAGCAAGGTTTTAAAACCAACTATTATATCTCACCACAAGTTTGGGCATCAAGAGCAGGTCGAGTAAAAGCAATTAAAAGAGATATAGAGCATATGTATGTTATCTTACCTTTTGAAACTGAATTTTACAAAAAGGTTGGTTATAATACTACTTTCGTTGGACATCCATTATTAGATGCTATTGCAAATAAACTTCCGTTTAAAGAAAGCGAGTTTAGAAAGGAATACAACTTAAGTAAAAAACCAATAATTGCACTATTGCCAGGGAGCCGAAAACAAGAAATTACCAAAATGCTTTCAGTCATGCTTAAAATGAGTTCAAAATTTACAAATTATCAGTTTGTAATTGCTGGGGCCCCTAGCCAAGACCATTCTTTTTATAAAACATTTATTAGTAATGAAAATGTAAAATTTATAGCTAATAAAACCTATGATTTATTGTCTATTTCGTATGCGGCTTTGGTAACTTCGGGCACGGCAACCTTAGAAACGGCATTGTTTAAAGTACCACAAGTGGTATGTTATAAAGCGGGGAATTTGTCGTATCAAATTGCGAAACGAATTATTACATTGAAGTTTATTTCCCTTGTGAATTTAATTATGGATCGTGAAGTTGTCACCGAATTAATTCAAAAGGATTTTAACGAAAAACGGCTGGAAGATGAGCTAACTAGAATATTAGATGATAGTCATCGGGAAAAACTCTTCTTAGAATATTATGAACTTGAACAGAAATTGGGGGGTAAAGGAGCGAGTGCAAAAACGGCCCAGTTGATCTTTAACAGCTAATGAGTTTCCATCAAATACTTCCTTCTAAACTTCACTACCAAAATTATCATCCGAAAAAACATCCAAACGGAAAAAGCAATCCAAATGCCATAGAGTTTAAGTCCGAAATAATCACCAATTAATAATGCTGGTATAAATCCTAAAAAGGTAGCAACTAAAAGGGTGTTTCGTAAAGTAATAGCTTCGGCCAAACCTTTAAATAAGCCGTCAAAAACAAAAGCAATAGCATTTAAAGGCTGCATTAAAATCACTATCCAAAAAATACCGTAAAATGAATCTAGAACTATCGTTTCTTTCGTAAATAAATGACCAATAGGTTTATAAAAAACAAAGCATACAATGCTTAAAATTCCAGCTATAATAACCGCATATTTTGTAAGATCAATACTTAATTTCCAAAGGTTTTTATAATCTTTTTCACCTAATAATTTACCGGAAACTATGTTGCCAACACTCGCGTAGCCGTCAATAAAAAAGGCAAAAAACAGCCATATTTGAAAAGCTACAGTCTGTGCAGCGATATAATTATTGCCATATTTGGTAGCATAGGCATTGGCAAAGTATAGTGCAATATTTAGCGCCAATGCTCTTATAAATAAGTTTAAACTCAATAAAATTAATCGTTTTATTTCTTTGTTAAATGGGAAGGTCAGTTTTAAATTAAAAGGTGTTTTTTTCAATACAAGTACCAAGGCTAAAAAAGCCATAAGACCTTGAGCTATGACACTTGCATAAGCTGCTCCTTCAATATGCATTGCCGGAATGATCCCTTCAACACCAAAAACAAGCACAAAATCTAATCCAATATTTAGAACAGTACCAAAAATACTAATTATCATCGGCCAGTAGGTATTTTGCATACCTCTGAAAATTCCGAAAACTGAAAATGTAAAAATGGTTAATGGTAAGCCAATGGCTCTTATTTTGTAATAATCAACAGCATAATTTAAAATGAGGCCTTGTGCATTATACAACTCAAAAATTCCATCGATTAAAAATATGGTTATAACATAAATCAGAATACTTAAAGTAATATTGATTGCAATAATTTGTCCTGGTAAAGACTTTATTTCATCTAATCTTTTTGCACCAAGATATTGTGCTATGATCGCTGAAATAGCGGAACGGGTTTGTGCTAAGATCCAAAATATAGCAGATAAAAAAGAGCCTGCAATTCCAACCGCAGCTAAAGATTCAATTGGGTTTAAATCAACATTTCCTACTATTGCAGTATCAGTAATAGACAATAAGGGCTCTGCAATCCCCGATATGATTGCCGGGATAGCAAGTTTATTGATTTGTTTAAAAGATATTTTTGATTTCAAATGAGATGATTCTATTCAAGGCGCGAAGTTCGCAAATAAAATTTACTAAAAAATAGAACAAAAGAAAAAACCTCAACGACATGAGAAGCGTTGAGGTTTTGTTTTAAATAACTCTAAATTTATTTGATCTCCGTAGGAACTCCTACATAACTACAGAGTAAATTTCTGTTTTGAATAGCCAAATATAGAAGTTGAACCCTTTCAACTCATTGCAAAACAACAATTAAAGCCTATTTCTTAACAAATGGTTCAGTTTTAGTAACAAATGGTAATTATGGGTAGTTTTAGGTTCAAATAGCTAAATTTCAGTATTTTTAACCTAGTGCAGCGATTAAAATACATACCACTTCAACTCACCCTCTTCTTGATTTTAGGAATAATTACGGGGTTTTATTTAAACCTAACTATATTAGTTGTAATTATATCGTTGGTTTCATTATTAAGTATTTTAGGAATTATTTACTTATTAGTTGGTAAAATAAATATTTCTTCAATTTATTTTTCAATAGCTTCTTTTTTAACTTTTTACTTTGTTGGAATAGCTGCGATTACACTTAATAACGATTTGAATCAGAAAGAACATTATACCTATTTTTTATCTGAAGAAAATCCTAATCAGACATTAATAAAAGTAAAGACGATATTAAAAGCAAATGCTTTTTACGATAAATATGAGGCCTTAGTTTTAAAAATCGGTAAGCAAGAAACTCGGGGGAAAATACTGCTTAATATCAGAAAAGATAGTATTCATAATATTTTGAATGTTGACGACAAATTAATTGTCAAATCTAATTTTGAATTAATTAATGATCCAAAAAATCCGTATCAATTTGATTATAAGCGTTATTTAGAGAAACAGAATATTCATAGGCAAATTACAATTTCAAAGAAGGAATTTTTTATGATAGAAAATGAGAAAACTTCTTTTCGTGGTATCGCTCATAAATTTAGAAAGAGAATAAATGAATCCTTAATTAAGGAAGGGTTTGGAGGTGACGAATTAGCAATTATTAATGCACTTTTATTGGGGCAACGTCAGGAAATGTCAAAAGAAATACTAGAAAATTATTCTAAAGCAGGAGCCATTCATATTTTAGCAGTATCGGGATTACATGTTGGTATAATTCTAGTAATTATTACGATTTTTTTGACACCTCTTAATTATTTAAAACATGGTAAAAACCTTAAGCTGATAATTATATTAATTTTATTATGGATTTTCGCCTTTATTGCAGGTATGTCTGCTTCGGTTGTAAGAGCAGTAACTATGTTCACAGCCCTGAGCATTGGTTTGGCATTTGACAGAAAAAATAGTCTGTATAAAAATCTAATCATATCTGTATTTTTCCTGTTATTGTTTAATCCTTATTATTTGTTTAATGTTGGGTTTCAACTGAGCTATTTAGCAGTTTTCTTTATTGTATGGCTACAACCAATCATTTCTGGTATTTGGAAACCAACGTTTAAACCACTTAATTATTTTTGGCAATTATTCACCGTTTCTATTGCAGCGCAAATTGGTGTCTTGCCATTAAGTTTGTATTATTTTCATCAATTTCCAGGATTATTTTTTATAGCGAACTTGTTAATTATTCCCGTTTTAGGAGTCATTTTAGGCTTAGGAATTACAATTATCATGCTAAGTCTTATACGTTTGCTCCCACTGGTCTTAACCAATTTTTATCAAAAACTTATTGATACAATGAATCAACTTATAGCATGGATAGCCAATCAAGAATCTTTTTTATTTAAAGATATTTCGTTTTCATTGGTAATGATGTTAAGCATATATCTTTTTATAATTATTAGCTTTCGCTGGATAGAAAATAAGACAGTTAACAAATTCAAATTTATGTTAGTTGCCGTAATATTTATACAAACGATCGTTATTTTTGAAGCGTACAGATCAGCATCTTATAATGAGCTTATAATATTTAATAAAAGCAAAGCTTCCATGATAGCAAATAAGGAGAAATTAATGTTTACAATTATGTCGAATAATAAGTTGCTAATAAATAATAGTATTTTTAAAAATTACCTTGTAGGAAGTGGTGTTTCTAAGGTTCAAATAGGAGATTCCTTAAGAAATGTACATGAAATTGGCGATCAAAAACTTTTAATTGTAGATAGCCTGGGTGTTTATAAAGTCAATAATTTTATTCCGGATATGGTTTTATTGAGTCATTCCCCAAAAATTAATTTAGAGCGATTCATAGCTGAAGTTAATCCTAATCTCATTATTGCAGATGCTTCTAATTATAAAAGGTATATAGATCTATGGGCAAAAACTTGCTTAAGAAAAGACATAAAATTTTATTCTACAACTAAAGAAGGTGCCTTTATAAAAAGGTATGAAACAAATTAAATTTCCGTAGTTTTGTGCGACTATAAAAAGAAAAATTTTATGAAATAAGCATAAATAAAATTAATTTTTTGTTTACCAGCCGAAATGATTGATTTTTGTGTGTGAAAGCGCAGCGGTTGATTTATTCAGAAAATTTTTAGCAGCTTATTTTTAACATATCAAAAGTTTTTAAATAAATGAAAATTATTGTACCAATGGCAGGTATTGGCTCGCGCTTACGACCACATACCTTGACAATTCCTAAACCCTTAACCTTGATAGCCGGTAAACCAATAGTACAACGTTTGGTTGAAGATATTGTAAAAGTATTGAATCAGGAAGTTGAAGAAATAGCTTTTATTATTGGTCCAACATTTCCTAAGAATACTAAAGAAAAATTATTAAAAATAGCCAAAGGTCTCGGAGCGAAAGGTGTAGTTACTGTTCAAGAAACTGCCGAAGGTACTGCTCATGCGATTTATTGTGCTAAAGAATCTTTAAATGGACCCTGTGTTGTGGCTTTTGCAGATACACTTTTTAAAGCAGATTTTACGCTTAATGCTGAGGCTGATGGGGCAATTTGGGTAAAACAAGTGGAGAACCCAAGTGCTTATGGAGTAATCAAATTGAAAGATGGGATAATTACCGATTTTGTAGAAAAACCAACTGAATTTGTTTCAGATTTGGCTATTATCGGGATTTATTACTTTAAAGATGGAGCAATTTTAAGAAAAGAAATTGAGTATTTACTAGACAATGATTTAAGAGAAAAAGGGGAGTATCAATTGACAAATGCTTTAGAAAGTATGAAGCAAAAGGGCTTACAGTTTGTCCCTGGTAAAGTTGACCAATGGATGGACTGCGGGAATAAGGAGATCACCGTTGAAACCAATGGTAGAGTTTTACAATTTGCATATCAAGAAGGTCAGAATTTGGTTTCCAGCACTGTTGTTTTAGATAATTCTGAAATTATTCAACCTTGCTATATTGGAGAAAATGTTAGATTAATAAACACTAAAATTGGCCCTAATGTTTCTTTGGGAGATAATAGCATTATTGAAAACTCGACCATTAAAGATTCATTAATACAAACAAATACAAGTGTTAAAAATGCAAACTTAAACAATTCAATGATAGGTAATAACGTTGAGTATAATGGTAATTTTACATCTATAAGTATCGGGGATTACTCAAAGTTAGTTTAAAGCGAAGTGAATAAGCGAATTGTACATATCATATTATTATTGGTAATGGGTATTTCTTTAACAGGATTTACACAAAATGATTCATTAGCCCAAGTGTATGCCGCTGAAAAAAACCTAAAAGAATTAAAAGAAGAACAAAAACAATTAACCTTTCAGAAATATTTCTTTGAAGCACTGAGTCAAAAAGCTATTGAAAATTATGATAAGGCAATAATTGCACTTGAAAATTGTAAAAATATTGATCCAAATAATACGGCAGTTTACTTTGAACTTTCAAAGAATTACCTAGCACAAGAAAAATATGTTGAGGCAATTGCATATGCCCAAAAAGCAATAGAAAAAAAGCCAGAAGAAATTTTTTTATTACAGCATCTCAAAGATATTTATGTAAAAGATAAAAATTTTAAGCAAGCACTTGAAGTTCAACAAAAAATAGCTATTATTAAACCTGAATTTCAGGTAGACTTAATCATTTTGTACATTCAAAATAATCAAATTCAAAATGCAAAAAATTTATTGATTACGCTTGAAAAGAGAGGTCTTTTAACTGAGAATTTAATGCCATTTAAACAGTCATTATTTCCGTCAAAAATTGTTGATAGCGATAAAATTCCCTTCGATAAAAAGACTATTGATGAACTTAAAAGCTTATATTCAAATGACAAAACTTTTGAAGTTTTAAGTCAGATCTTAACAAAACAATTTAAAGGGAAAGACTATTTAGAGTTAGAAAAAAATGGCAAAGAAGCAACAGAGATATTTCCTGCCCAACCCTTAAGTTATTTGTTTTATGCTAGAGCATTGAATAAATTAAAAAAATATGCTGCTGCAATTGAAGTTTTACAAAGTGGCATAGATTATGTAATTGATGACTATACAATTGAGGCAGATTTCTATGATCAACTTAGCTTAGGTTATAAAGGTTTAGGTAAAAATGTAGAAGCTTCAAAATATTTTAATAAGGCGATTGAAACCCGTCAAAAAAAATCACAATAAATGATTAAACGGCTAACATATTTTTTAGCAATGGTGGTTTTTATAATTTCATGTAAATCCAACATAACTACACGTGAATCAGCAAAAATTATGTCAGCAAATAGAGTGATTAAGAATCATTATATAAATGATTTTAATAAAGAAACTATTATCGCTAGAATGAAAGTTAAATATATTGGGAAAAATAATTTACCTGGTGTAACCGCTTCATTACGAGTAAAAAAAGATGAAACGATTTGGATAAGTATATCAAAATTAGGCTTCCCTATAGGTAAAGCAATGATAACTAAGGACAAAGTAAGTTATTATGAAAAAATTAATAAGACCTATTTTGAGGGTGATTTTAAATTATTAAGTAATTGGTTAGGTACTGATTTAGATTTTGACAAAGTACAGAATTTATTATTGGGGCAGGCAATTCTAAATTTAAAAGATGACAAATATGACATCGACTTACAAGAAAATAATTATATGTTAAAGCCTAAAAAGGCCAATGACTTGTTTGTTATTTTGTTTATGATTAATCCGACAAATTTTAAAATAAACAGGCAGCAGGTTCAAGATTCGGATAAAGGAAAAACCCTTTCAATAGAATATAAAGATTATGAAAAAATTGACAATGAAATTTTCCCTAAAAATATTCTAATAAATGCTCTAGATGGAAGATATACGACTTCAGTCGACGTTGATTATAGATCGGTAGTATTTAATAAAATTGTAAGTTTCCCTTTCACAATTCCAAAAGGATATAAGGAAATTGTTTTAAAATGAGTATTTTGCACATCAAAAGGAATAATTTTGTGTTTATGAAGTTGCATCATCTCTTGTTTATTTTGATGTTTTTAACTGTTTCATTGGTGAGTGTTGCGCAAACAACTCCAACAAAGAATCAGTTAGAAATAAAACGTCAGAAACTTCAGCAAGAAATAAAGCAGATCAATACATTACTTTTTAAATCTAAACAAGAAGAAGAAACCTTGCTTTCAGAACTTGACGATTTAAATAAAAAAATAGCGGTACGTTCAAGATTGATAAGAACAATTGATCAGGAAGAAAAAGCTCTGTCTGATGAAATTATTAAAAATCAAAGAGAAATCTCACAATTAGAGAAATCTTTAGAAAAATTAAGGAATGAATATGCCAAGATGATTGTCCAATCATATCAGAGCAAAACTAAGCAGAGTAAGTTAATGTTCTTACTATCATCAAAAAATTTTTCACAAGCATATAAGCGGTTACAATACATTAAACAATATAGCTCTTATAGAAAACAGCAAGGGGAACAGATAAAAGCAAAAAGTTTAATATTAACTGCCTTAACCGATTCTCTGGTTGTAAAACAAGAAGAAAAAGTATTATTGATTGCTTTGTATTATAAGGAACAAGACAGCGTAAAAAGTGAAAAGAACTCACAGGTAAAACTTGTTGAAAAGGTCAAGAAAGAAGAGAGTAAATATATTGCTGAAGTTAAAAGAATTCAGAATGAAGAAAATAAACTTAATAAACAAATTGAACGTCTCATCGCCGAAGAGATAGCGAGATCAAATAAAAAAGCAAACAGCAATACTTCAGGGATAGCAATGACACCAGAAGAAAAACTGATCAGCAATGATTTCGTTACAAATAAAGGAAGGCTTCCATGGCCAATTGAAAAAGGAATTATAGTTAGAAAATACGGAAAACAAAAGCATCCAACGTTAGCTGGAATTACTATTCAAAGTAATGGAATTCAATTGGTAACAGAAAGAGAGGCAAAAGCTAGGTCAATATTTAAAGGAAAAGTACTATCAATTCAACTGCAGCCAGGAAGAAAAAAAACAGTGTTGATACAGCATGGTAACTATATTTCTGCCTATAAAAATTTAGATAATGTTTTAGTTAAAAGAGGTCAAATTATTGACACAAAACAAGAAATAGGCACAATTCATACAGATGCAACAACTGGTAAAACAGTTTTAGCTTTTAGCTTATTTAAAAACACCTCGCTTCAAAATCCAGAATTGTGGATCAGCAAAGCAAGAATATTAGCTTTAGCTAGTAAATAAAGCTCTCAACTCAGAAGCCTCACTCGGCTTTATTCTTCCAGATAAAACTAAGCTTAGTTGTTTTCTACGCAATGCACTTTCATATCGCTCTTTTTCTAATTTCGTTTGCGGAATTAATTCAGGAACTTTAACAGGAGTTCCTGTTCTGTCAACAGCCACAAAAGTGTAGATTCCTTCATTCACTTTTGTTTTTTGTCCACTTTCTCTATCTTCAGTCCAAACATCTACATAAATCTCCATTGAAGAAGAAAATGCTCTGGAAACTTTTGCTTCAACAATAACAACACTCCCTACAGGTACTGCTTTATTAAATGCAACATGATTTACTGAGGCCGTAACCACAATTCGTTTAGAATGTCTTTGAGCCGCAATGCTGCAAGCTCTATCCATACGAGCTAAGAGTTCACCTCCAAATAAATTATGCAAGGCATTTGTTTCAGCTGGTAAAACCATATCTGTTAAAACGGTTAAAGAGTCTTTAGGATGTTTTGCTTCCATTAATTAAAAATATTGTCTAAAATGATTTCAAAGATAGTTAAATCTAGAGGAGGAAATAAAGATAAAAGAAATGAAAACAGCTTGTTTAAAGGTCTTGAATCAGCAACCAGGCGTCTTGTGCAATTGTTTGTCTTATTACAAATAATCCTTTGCGAGCTTCTATATTATTATCATAACTTTCAAAAGAAACCTGTGTAAGTCCCCATTGATTCACATCTAAAATACGCGCATTAAAGCCTAATTTTTTTAATTGCTGCACTTTTCTTTCTGCATTTTCTGGAAATCTAAAAGCTCCGGCAATTACATGAAAAGGTTTTGTAACGGTATGAACATTTAAAGTAATTGAAGGTAACGGATTACTTATAACAAAAGTTGCTTCCTGAATAGTTGTATTTAATTTCTCTTGTTGTTTCTGTAATGAAATAACCTGTTGTTTATTTATATAATCTTTATACAATTTGTTTCCACCAAAACCGATAACTGATAAGCCCAAAATAAAAATAGCCGCATATTTAAAATAATTTGGTGCTTTCTTACTTTTCTGAGAAACTAATATAGGGGCTTTCTTTTCAATTTCTTCTACTTGCTTAACATACTTTTCCCGCTTAATTTCGGGAGCAACGAAAGAAGTTAAACCATAAGAATTTGTTAGGTAGTTTATTTCAGTTTGAGGTTCAAAAATGATATTACCTTCTTCTAAGCTAAGCTTTCCAATTTTATCTAATATGATATCAGAATTTCTAATTGTTTCTAGCCATTCATCAACTTCAAATTGAATAAAATTCATGGCTGTTTTAAAAGGCATTTTATCAACAGAAGCAATATAATTTGCCAGCAAGCCATCGTTATTTTTTAAATGATTATTAAAAGTAAGTTTTTTAGTTGGCGGATGAAATGATTTGAAATCATCGGTTATCTCAGCGGAAATAGTATTGGTAACAAAACCACCAAAGTTAGGAATGATAACACATTCATAACGATATAAAAGATCACTTATATAGGTGGATAGTTTCACTCAAACAAAAGTAAAAAAAATACAATGCCAGTCAAGGGCTTGTAACTTTTTTTTTTAACAAATATTTGTATATTGAAAATCAAAATTATTCTATTGAAAAAAGAAGACTTATTTCACCTTATGGCTTTGCTTAAAGTAGAAGGAATAGGTGATGTCAATGCTAAAAAAATGATTTCGCAATGCGGAGGCATAACCAATGTTTTTAAAGAAAAGAAAAGCACATTATTAAAAATTTCTGGTGTTGGAGATTCAATTATTAACAGATTAAAGGATGATTCAATTTTTAAGCGCACAGAAAAGGAGTTAAATTTCATCGAAAAGAATAATATTGATACAATTACTTTTTATGATGAAAATTACCCAAAACGCTTAAAACACTGTTTTGACGCCCCTCTTGTTTTGTTTATAAAAGGCAAAATAAATTTTGTAAAGAGAAAAATTATTAGTGTAGTTGGTACACGGCAAATGACCAGTTATGGGAAAAAAGTACTTGAAGATCTTTTTGAAGACTTGAAAGAGTTCAACCCAATTATTATTAGCGGTCTTGCATATGGGGTAGATATTTATGCTCATCAGTTGGCCATAAAGCATAATTTTCAAACTATAGCAGTATTAGCGCATGGTTTAGATAGAATATACCCCGCTGTTCATAATAATGACGCCGTTAGAATGCAGGATAATGGTGGATTATTAACTGAATTTTGGTCAGGATCAAGACCGGATAGGGAAAATTTTGTAAAACGAAATAGAATTGTTGCGGGTTTATCACAAGCAACCATACTCATTGAATCTGCAGAAAAAGGTGGCTCATTAATAACAGCAGATATTGCGAATTCGTACAATCGTGATGTCTTTGCAGTACCTGGCAGAATATCAGATAAATACAGCGTTGGCTGCAACAATTTAATAAAAACAAATCGGGCATGCGTTTTAACATCCGTCAAGGATTTAGTATATATTTTGAATTGGGAAGAAGAAATTAACAAGGTTCAAAAAACAATTCAAAAGCAGTTGTTTATTGAATTGAATGAGCATGAAAGAACAATCTACAACTATCTGCTTAAAGAAGGAAAACAACAACTAGACGTTATTTCATTGCACTGTAATTATCCAATATATAAAACAGCTAGTATCTTGTTGAATTTAGAGTTAAAAGGCATTACAAGGCCCTTACCGGGGAAATATTTCGAAGCTGTTTAATAAATCACTTCTTTCTCAATAAAATAGCTAACAATTGCCTCTTTCATCATTATGGTTTGTTCTCCTGCTTTTAGGGGCGGTAATTCTTCCATCACTTTATAATGGGGCCATCCATCTTCATCAAAAAAATCGAACTCATAATAACCTAAAGGCTCTAATAATCTACAAATGGCAATATGCATTAAATTTACCTTTTCGTCTTTTTTAAAACTGCGATACCCTTGCCCTAATTCCTGAACACCCACCAAATAAATAATACCGTCAATATCTAAATCTTCACCTTCGGCAAAACGCTCTGTTAAAGTGCTTTTTAATTTCTCCCATCGCTGTTTTAATTGTTCATCTCTAGACATAAAAAACTTTTAAAAAGCAAAGGTACATCGTTTTATAAAACCTAACTATCTTTGCTAAAAAGAAATCTATGTATAGCAATATAAAACAACATCTACAGCAGGAATTGAAAGAAATAAAAGAGGCAGGCTTATATAAGAGCGAACGTATTATTACCTCTTCTCAAGATGCCGAGATCACTATTTCTACAGGTGAAAATGTGATTAATTTTTGTGCAAATAATTATTTAGGTTTATCAAATCACCCTGACGTTATTCAAGCCGCAAAAGATACTATGGATACACATGGTTACGGAATGTCATCAGTACGTTTTATCTGTGGTACCCAAGATATTCATAAAGAATTAGAGCAAAAAATAGCCAACTTTTATGGCTTTGAAGACACTATTTTATATGCTGCCGCTTTTGATGCAAATGGGGGTGTTTTTGAACCCTTGTTAGGTAAAGATGATGCTATTATTTCAGATTCTTTAAATCATGCTTCAATTATAGATGGCGTTCGCCTGTGTAAAGCAGCCCGTTATCGTTACGAAAATAATAATATGGAGCAGTTAGAAACAAGATTACAAGAAGCTAATGATGCTGGAGCTCGATTCAAAATTATCGTTACCGATGGAGTTTTTTCTATGGATGGTATTGTGGCTAGCCTTGATAAAATTTGTGATTTAGCTGATAAGTATGACGCTATGGTTATGGTTGATGAATGTCATGCTACGGGATTTATTGGTAAAACGGGTAGAGGTACTTTAGAATTAAAAGAAGTTCTAGATAGAGTTGATATAGTAACAGGGACATTAGGGAAAGCCCTTGGCGGAGCGATGGGCGGCTACACAACAGCGAAAAAAGAGATTATCGAAATTTTACGTCAGCGTTCAAGACCTTATTTATTTTCAAATTCATTAGCTCCTGCAATCGTTGGAGCTTCGTTGAAAGTATTTGAAATGCTTGAAAATGACACTTCTTTACGTGATAAATTAGAATGGAACACAAATTATTTCCGTAAAGAAATGGAAGATGCCGGTTTTGACCTTGTTGGAGCTGATGCCGCGATAGTTCCCGTGATGCTGTACGATGCAAAACTTTCACAAGACATGGCTAATGCTTTACTGAAAGAAGGTATTTATGTTATCGGATTTTTCTTTCCTGTTGTTCCAAAAGAAAAAGCAAGAATTAGAGTTCAGTTATCGGCTGCACATACAAAAGAACATTTAGATAAAGCAATATCCGCCTTTACAAAGGTTGGGAGGCAATTGAATGTTATAAACTAAACGATAATGAAATTTCAATCACATTCTATTCGAGCTTTTATTGGAGCTAAGAATTATGAACAATCCAGATCTTTTTATAGAGAATTAGGATTTGAAGAAATTGAAATCGATAAAAAGATGTGCCTGTTTAAGGTTAATGAAAAATTAGCCTTTTACTTGCAAGACGCTTATGTTAGAGATTGGGTTGATAATTCTATGCTCTTTCTGGAAGTTGATAATTTAGAATCTTGTTTGTTAGAATTATCGAGTAAAAATTTAGATAAAAAATATAAGTTAGTACGATTCAGCAACATTAAAACACTTGATTGGGGAAAAGAATTTTTTATGCATGATCCTTCAGGAGTTTTATGGCATTTTGGAAAGTTTAATAATAAACTATTATGAATATGATAAGAATCACCAAACATTTTGATTTTGAAACTGCACATGCCTTGTATGGTTACGATGGAAAGTGCAAGAATGTGCATGGTCATAGTTATCAATTGTATGTTACTGTAATAGGGAAGCCTATTAACGATGCCAATCATGTGAAAAACGGTATGGTACTCGATTTTGGCGATCTTAAAAAGATCGTAAAATCAGAAATTGTTGATGTATTTGACCATGCAACCGTTCTAAATAAAAATTCACCACATAACGAATTGGCAGAAAAAATTAGACCACATTCACCTAAAGTAATTTTAGTTGAGTATCAACCTACAAGTGAAAATATGATTGTAGATTTTGCGAAGCTAATTAGTGATAAGTTACCAAATTCGGTTAAATTGCATTCATTAAAATTATATGAAACTCAAAACTCCTATGCCGAATGGTTTGCCTCAGACCAGCGGACATAGGCAGCCATTAGTTGCTCACTCATGATGAATATAGATATTTCTAATAATAAAAAAATATATTTTGCTTCTGATCAACATTTCGGTATTCCGAATCATGCAGATAGTTTAATGCGCGAAAAGAAGTTTATACAATGGTTAGATACGGCAAAGCAGGATGCAGAAATGATTTTTTTACTGGGCGACTTGTTCGATTGTTGGTATGAGTATAAAACGGTAGTACCAAAAGGTTTTGTTAGAGTTTTGGGCAAATTGGCAGAAATTAGAGACAGTGGAGTTCCAATCCACTTTTTTGTTGGAAACCATGACTTATGGATGCTTGATTATTTTGACAAAGAATTAAATATTCCAATTCATCATAAACCTCTAGAATTCACTTCAAATGGAAAGACTTTTTTAATAGGTCATGGTGATGGACTTGGTCCTGGTGATAAAGGATATAAACGTATGAAAAAAGTGTTTACCAATTCTTTTACACAATGGTTGTACAGATGGATACATCCTGATATTGGCATGCGATTTGCACAATATCTCTCCACAAAAAACAAGTTGATCTCTGGAGATGAAGATGTTGTTTTTCTAGGTGAACAAAATGAATGGTTGGTAAAATATTGCAAGCGAAAATTAGAAAGCAAAAACTATGATTATTTTCTGTTTGGGCATCGGCATTTGCCAATGACGATTGAGTTGAATAAAAAAAGCACCTATATAAATACTGGCGACTGGATTAACCATTTTACTTATGCTGTTTTTGACGGAGATAAGACTGAATTAAAAGAATTAGCTAACTAATGGCCAAAACCAAAACTTCTTTCTTTTGTCAAAATTGTGGCACTCAATATGCCAAATGGGTGGGTAAGTGTACTGCTTGTAAAGAATGGAATACCATTGTTGAGGAAGTTATTCAAAAAGAAGAAAAACGTAATTGGAAACAAACTTCACCTACAAAAAGAGTTGCTAAAGCTTTAAAAATAGATGAAATATCTATCAATGAAGAAGATAGAATTGACACAAAGAACAATGAGTTAAACCGTGTTTTAGGTGGTGGTTTGGTGAAAGGTTCAATGACTTTATTAGGAGGTGAACCAGGAATTGGAAAATCGACCTTATTATTGCAGGTAGCCTTAAGTATCAGTAAAAAAGTATTGTATGTTTCTGGCGAAGAGAGCCAGTCACAAATAAAAATGCGAGCAGAACGATTGAGTAATAATAATTCAGATTGTTTAGTACTTACCGAAACTAAAACACAAAATATTTTTAAAACAATTGAAGAAGTTATACCGGATGTGGTTGTGATAGATTCTATTCAAACCTTACATACAGATTATATTGAAGCTTCTCCCGGGAGTATTTCCCAGATCCGAGAAACCACAGCCGAACTTATTAAATTTGCTAAAGAAACGGCAACACCTGTCGTTTTGATAGGTCATATTACAAAAGAAGGAACTATTGCTGGTCCAAAAATACTTGAACATATGGTTGATGTTGTATTGCAATTTGAAGGCGATAGAAACCATACTTATCGTATTTTAAGGGCTCAAAAAAACCGTTTTGGCTCAACAGCCGAATTAGGGATTTATGAAATGCAGAGTGTAGGACTTCGCGAAGTTGAAAACCCATCAGAGATTTTAATTTCCGAAAAAGACGAATCTTTAAGCGGAACAGCTATTGCAGCAACTTTAGAAGGTATGCGTCCTTTAATGATAGAGGTACAAGCCCTGGTAAGTACTGCGGTTTATGGGACACCCCAGCGTTCGGCCACAGGTTATAATATCAAGCGGCTGAACATGATTTTGGCGGTTTTAGAAAAACGGGCAGGTTTTCGATTAGGAGCTAAAGATGTGTTTTTAAATATTGCAGGAGGCATATCTGTTGATGATCCTGCAATAGATTTAGCAGTAGTAGCATCCATATTATCATCAAACGAAGATGATGCAATTCCACAGGATTTTTGTTTTGCGGCTGAGGTTGGGCTGGCAGGTGAAATAAGACCGGTAAACCGAATAGATCAGCGAATATTAGAAGCTGAAAAATTAGGCTTTTCAACAATTATTGTCTCTAAATTTAATAAAATAGAGAAGAGTAACTATAAGATAAAAGTAGTATTGGTGTCTAAAATTGAAGAAGTATACCAACAGTTATTTTGACATGAGTGACATCCTGAACTGGATTCAGGGTTTCTTAATAATGTACAACCAATCCCGTTTGTATGAATTTATCATTCAAGGAATGCACAATAGTTGATCTGGACCCCCTTATCGAAATATCGAGAAATACCTTTATTGCCTCCTTTGAAAAAGTTAATAATCCTAATGATTTTAAAACCTATATAAGCTCAGCTTTTAACAAAGAAAAGGTGAAAAGCGAATTGTTGAACCCTCATTCTACTTTCTATTTTGTCTATTTGGATGATAAGCTTGTTGGATATTTTAAACTGAATGAAAAAGATGCTCAAAATGAGCAGTTTGAAGAGGCTTCAATTGAATTAGAACGTATTTATGTAAAAGAAGTATTTCAAGGCAGACAAATTGGAAAAAAGATGTTGTTTAAAGTAATTGAAATTTCAAAAACCAAAGAAGTAATTTTTTTATGGTTGGGAGTTTGGGAACATAATGATGCAGCAATACGATTTTATGAACGATATAATTTTAAAAAATTTAGTACACATCCTTATTATTTAGGAAGCGATAAGCAAACCGATTGGATCTTAAAACTTAATCTGTAAGTGCTGTTTTAAGACTTCTTAAGTTGTTTTTCTTTTTTATCAACCTTTCCTCTTAGCTTGTCAATTTTATCAAGCCATTTTACTTCATCTTCTGGCGACAGCTTTCCTTTTTTCTTAAGCTTTTCGTATTTTCTTTGAGCCTGTTCAAACTTTTTTTGAGCACTTTCAAAATTATCTTGAGCGTTTTGCTTTTGTTTTAATTCTTTCTCAGCTTTCTTTTGTTTTTTCTCAGCCCTTTTTTGCTTATTAATTGCTGTTTTTCTTTCTTTTTCTAATTTTTTCGCCTTTTTTTCATCACTAAGTTTTAGCCTTAATTTTGATTTAAGAAAATTTTGATCAAAGGAAGATAAATCATTTGTAACTTCAACTCCGTTCAAGAAAATTTTATCACCTTTAATATTGTATTCCTTTCCTTCATGACTTATTTTTTGTGCTAAAACCATGTTTGTCATCAAGATCAACGAAATGGTTAAAAAAATAATTTTTTGCATTAATTTAGTTTCAGTATTATATCAAAGATACAAGTTTTTAGTCCTTTGGCGTGGGTTTAATTCCCCATCCGTCATAAGTTCCATACATAGAACGGGAAAGATTTTTAAGCATGGCTGTTAAAACAGCTATTGAAGTGGGATGTAATTTATCGACTCTAGATATTTTTAATTCATATGGAGTATAATCACCTTTTTTATAGCTTAAGGAATCAACTTTAAAATTCAATGCCTGGATTTTATTTATAAATTTTTGTCTTCTTTTTTCTCTTTTAAAATAAATCCAATGTTCTATTTTATGGGGTTTTGTAAAATCATTGCCTTCGTAAAATAAATGGCTCAAAAGTTCGTGATTTATGAAAAAATCATTAGATAGCTGTTTAGGAAATAGGGAATCTTGATAATAAGCCCATTTTTTGTCAGGCTCAATTACCAAGTAATTTTTTGAATTTGCATAATTATTATTTATAAAAGTATTAATATTAGATCTAAGTCCTACGGTATCTTTCACATAAAAAACATCGAATCCGGCACACTGATATGTGATAATACCTGCTAATTTATTTTTAGTACGTTTACTTATTATGCTGGCAATGGAATCTGAAAATGTATATAATTTCTCTAAGCCTTCCTCTTCTGGATATCCGTTTTTTTGACATTTTGAAGTTTGAGTTCCAACTACTAATAAATTTTTATAATATGGTCTTGAATATTTAAGCTCCATATTAACCGTGACCGCCATAAAACCTTTTTCTTTTTGAGCGATATATGTTTCCCAGCTTTCTTCTTGAGAAAATGACTGAAATATATTTGCAAGCAGAGCAATAAATAGAAGGATATAATTGCTTTTTTTAAAATTTAATGACATATAAATCTAAATGAATTAATAATCAAGTATAAAGATATCAAAAATGATGCCTTTTTATAATTTAAATTTCACAAAGTATTTCTGCAGCTCTTTCTAATGTTTCTTTCTTTTTAGCAAAACAAAAACGCAGCATATTATTATCAATTTGATTGCTGTTAAAAACAGAGATAGGTATTGCTGCTAATCGATAATCTTTTACCATTCTTTGTGCGAACTTAATATCGCTTTCATTTGTAATAGCACTATAGTTTAATAATTGAAAATAAGTCCCTCTTGATGGAATAAATTTAAAACGTGAATCTTTAATTAAATTTAAAAGAAAATTTCGCTTTTCGAGATATAATGAATTAATGTTGAGATAGTTATTAGGATTTTTCAAATATTCCGCGAAAGCGATTTGCATCGGGTGATTAGCGCAAAAAACATTGAACTGATGCACTTTTCTAAACTCATGCATGAGTTTTGACGGCGCAGCACAATAACCCATTTTCCAACCTGTTGTATGAAATGTTTTACCAAAGGAAGCAACAACAAAACTTCGTTCTTTTAAATATGGAAACAAACACACACTTTGATGAGGTTCTTTATCAAAAATAATATGTTCGTAAACTTCATCACTTAAGATGATACTATTAGTATCCTTCACTAAAGCTTCTAATTGAATCATATCTTGCTGAGACCAAACAGACCCTGAAGGATTGTGCGGCGTATTTATAATGATCATTTTGGTTTTTGAATTGATAAGTTGTTTTACCATATTCCAATCAACACTGTAATTTGGGGCTTCTAACTGAATTAAGATCGATTTTCCTTTGTTTAATTCAATTGCAGGTTCATAACAATCATATGCAGGCTTAAAAATAATGACCTCATCATCTTGATGAATAAAAGTTGAGATAATTGTAAAAATAGCTTGAGTGGCGCCGGCGGTAATTGTAATTTCCGTTTCCGGATTGTATTTTACATTATACAATACATCAAATTTGTTTGCGATTGCCTCACGTAATTCCATAATACCTTGCATGGGAGCATATTGATTATAGCCATTTTTCATGGCCTTAGTAACCAAGTCTATTAGTTTAGGGTCAGAGTCAAAATCAGGGAATCCTTGTGATAAATTAATGGCGTCATATTCCTTGGCTAATTTGCCCATGACGGTAAAAATGGTTGTCTTTACATCAGGCAATTTGGAGATCATAGAATATCTTGTTTTGTAAATCATTAATTATTGAAACTAATTTACATATTCTATTACAATAAATGATACCATTTTGAGTTATATAACTACATTAAACCGTATTGATTATGAAAACAATAACAATACTCTCCGCAATTTTATTTTTATCTTTTAGTTATAACTCAGTTGAATTTAGTGGTAAATACATGATTCAATTAACAAAAGATGATTTACTAGCTAACAAGATTGAACTTGTTTGCCAAGATTTTAATGATGGTCAAAAATTTAGTATTCAAGGTTTTAGCATTAAACTTCCTGGGCATCCTGTAGAAGTTATAAATGGGGCAAGTTTAAATTCAACTGCAAAATCTTATATGAAAGATTTAAAAGTCAATCAAATGGTATCTATTTTTGATATTAAGAGCGCGTATTATGGTGAACAACTCATAACAACAAAAGATATCCCGTCTTTTTATATTAAGATTATAGAAGAACAGAATACCATAGTTGTAAATGATTAAAAATTTTACTTAGCTATTTTGAAAGGGTACTTTACAATGCTAAATTAGCCTTTCAAACTAGCTTTTAAGTATTCACTATTCATACGAGCAATGTTTTCTAAGGAAATTCCTTTAGGACATTCAACTTCACATGCACCAGTATTGGTACAGTTACCAAATCCTTCGTCATCCATTTGTTTTACCATGCTTAGAACTCTATCTGTAGCCTCTATTCTACCTTGAGGTAATAAAGCAAATTGAGATACTTTAGCCGAAACAAATAGCATTGCACTAGAATTTTTACAACTCGCTACACAAGCACCACAACCTATACAAGTAGCTGCATCAAAAGCGGTATCAGCATCATGTTTGTTGATAGGGATTGTATTTGCATCGATAGGATTACCAGAAGTATTTACTGAAATAAATCCACCTGCTTGCTGAATTCTGTCAAAG
>Ga0316189_10001219_pt1 | contig 25595 bp, 24 predicted proteins | sample LowCovwburrow_MG_FD_204930 | JGI IMG/M metagenome (GOLD analysis project Ga0316189, IMG submission 204930) | Coastal sediment microbial communities from Maine, United States - Lowes Cove worm burrow | ecosystem: Environmental > Aquatic > Marine > Coastal > Sediment | place: USA: Maine... | reverse complement strand
CCACCCGCGCCGCTGGTTTCGGTGATGAGGTTAAGCGCCGGATTATGATCGGCACCTACGTTCTGTCCGCTGGATATTATGATGCCTATTATTTGAAAGCCCAAAAGGTACGTCAACTGATCGCCAATGATTTTGAAGCGGCATACAAACAGTGCGATGCGATCTTGACGCCCACAGCGCCAAGCGCAGCCTTTGTCTTCGGTGAAAAGTCCAATGACCCGCTGGCGATGTATTTGAATGATGTGTTTACTGTGCCGGCTTCGCTGGCCGGTCTGCCCGGTTCAAGTGTGCCCGCAGGCCTAGATAAGGACGGTCTACCGCTAGGCTTGCAAGTGCTAGGCAAGCCGTGGGACGAAGAAACCGTATTGAAGGTTAGTCATGTGTTAGAAACGGCCGCTGAATTTTCAGCCACGCCGAAAAACTGGTGGAGCAAGTAAGATGAGTGCATATCGTATTCAGGGCGCCACGGGCGAATTTGAAGTGGTCTTGGGCCTAGAGGTTCACGCGCAGGTTATCTCTAACGCAAAGCTGTTTTCAGGGGCCTCGACGGAGTTCGGTGCGGAGCCGAATGAGCAGGTCTCACTGGTAGACGCGGCCATGCCCGGCATGTTGCCGACGATCAATGCAGTATGTATCAATCAGGCGGTGCGGACTGGACTGGCGCTGGGCGCTCAGATCAATAAATACAGCGTGTTCGACCGTAAAAACTATTTTTACGCCGATCTGCCGCAAGGGTATCAGATCAGTCAATTCAAACATCCGATTGTTGGTCCGGGTATCATTCGCATTACGCTGGAAGATGGCTCAGTGAAGGAAATCGGTGTTGAGCGTATCCACCTAGAGCAAGATGCGGGTAAAAGTATGCATGATCAGCATCCTGAGCTGACATTTGTTGACTTGAACCGTTCGGGCGTTGCCTTGATGGAGATTGTCTCTGACCCCGATATGCGTAGCCCAGAAGAGGCGAGCGCTTATGTTAATAAGCTGCGTTCAATTCTGCGTTATATCGGCTCGTGCGACGGTAATATGGAGCAGGGCAGCATGCGGGCAGACGTCAATGTCTCTGTACGCCGCCCGGGCGAGCCGCTTGGCACCCGCTGCGAGATCAAGAATATGAACTCGGTGCGCTTCATTCGCCAAGCCATTGAAATCGAAGCCAGCCGCCAAGTGGATATTATCGAGGCTGGTGGCAAGATTGATCAGGAAACGCGCTTGTTTGATCCTGTGAAGGGCGAGACACGGTCTATGCGGTCGAAAGAAGAGGCGCATGATTATCGCTACTTCCCTGATCCTGACTTGCTGCCGCTTGAATTTGATGACGAGTTCATTGAAGCGGCTAGGTCGTCGCTACCTGAACTGCCCGACGCCAAGCATGATCGTTTTGTGAAGGACCTAGGCATCAGCGAATATAACGCTGCTGTCTTGGTTGCTGAAAAGACCAATGCAGATTACTTTGAGGCGCTGTTGGATATGCTGTCAAAAGCTACGAAAAAACCGCATGCAGATGTTGCAACCAAAGCGTCTAACTGGGTGACGGGTGATTTGTTTGGTGCCCTCAAAAAAGCAGGTGTGGGGATTACCGAAAGCCCGGTGTCGCCAGAAGCGGGCGCGGGTCTGCTTGTGCTGATCGAAGACGGCACGATTTCAGGCCGTACCGCCAAAGAGGTCTTTGAAGACATGATGGCAAGCGGTAAGTCCGCGGATCAGATTGTCGAAGAAAAAGGCTTGAAGCAGGTATCCGATACGGGCGCACTAGAGGCGATTATCGATCAAGTTATCGCTGATAATCCGGGCCAGTTGGAGCAATACCGCGGTGGAAAGGACAAGCTTATCGGCTTTTTTGTCGGCCAGGTGATGAAGGCAACGGGCGGTAAAGCAAACCCCGGCGTGGTCAATCAACTCTTGAAGCCGAAGCTAGACGGCTAGAGGCATTAAAATTACGAATGAGAGAAAGCCGGGGCATGTCCTCGGCTTTTTTAATTGTCATGAATGATTGCAGTACCTGCTGGTTAGTGCATACTCAGCGCTTATCGATAAACTAGAGGGGTATAAGATGAAAACATCACTGATGGCGATATTGTTAGCGACAGGGTTAGCGACGGCGTGCGGCGAAGCGCCAAAAGAGCCGGCGGCGGAGCAAACTATTGAAGCTGCCAGTGCAGACTTTCAAAAGATTGACAAAGAATTATCCGCTAGATTTTTTGCCCTGCGACCCGAGATGGCTACTGTATATGGTTTCAGCGATGCTGACGCCGAAAAGCAGTTATCAGCCATGCTGTCGTCATATGACCCAAATACTGAGGTCGCCAGACGAGCGGCGCTGGAGGTGTTGCTGGCAGATATAAAGGCGATTGATACTGCAGATTTTATGCCGCAGCAGCGTACGGCGATGGAGATGATCGCCTATAATCTAGACGGATCGCTCATACCCGCCAGGACTGTTGATTATGGTTCTGTGGTTGGTGAATATGGGACTTGGTTTTTGCCGTATCTGGTAAGCCATCTTACCGGGCCGCATGTTGAAGTCAGAACCACGCTAGAAGACAAGGCACCTGTGAAGACGCTTCAGGATGTTGAGGGCTATCTTTCTCGCTTAAAAGCTTGGCCGGGCGTTGTTGAAGGCATAAATGTCAAACTTGATCACGATAAAGAGTTAGGCGTGATTCCGCCCGATTTTGTGATTGATAATACTCTAGGCGGTCTTGCAGATCAGTTAGCTGTGAACCCCGCTGAGCATAGCCTTGTGACAACCTTTGTGGAGAAGATTGAGGCCTCGGACTTAGAGGATAAAGACAGTCATATCGATGCTGTTAAAAAGGTAATGGCTGAGTCTTATTATCCGGGCATACAGGCCTTATCCGATAAATTAACTGAACTGCGGCCGCTGGCTAGTCATGACGTTGGTATGTTCCGATTGCCGGACGGCGAAGCACTATACGCTGCTATGATCCGTCACATGACCGACGGCAATGGCGATCCACAAGTCATTCATGACTTAGGTCTGAGTGAAGTCGCGCGGATCCACTCAGAAATGGACGCCTTGCTGATTAAGCTTGGCAAGACCGAGGGTACGGTCGGCGAGCGGATGGAAGTACTGCTTAACGATCCGCAATATCTATATGAAGATAGCGATGCAGGCCGCGCGCAACTGATCGCTGATATGCGCGCTGATCTTGATAAGATAAACCCGCTTTTGCCCGATTGGTTTGGAACGGTAGTGACTGATGAGGTTGCCATTAAGGCCATTCCAGTGGCTAGTCAGGCAACGGGATGTGGTGGCTGCTATTCGGCGCCGTCCGAGGAATCAGGAACCCTTGGCACCTTCTGGATCAACTTGAGATCGATTGAATCACAGCCATCATATGGTCTGCAAACCCTGACGTACCATGAGACCAACCCCGGGCATCACTTTCAGGTGGTGATTGGTTTATCGGATGATGTCCCTTTGCTTAGCAGTGTTTTATATTCTAACGCTGCGGGCGAAGGTTGGGGGCTATATGCAGAGGCATTAGCCGCCGAAATGGGTATTTATGAAGGCGATACGGTCGACGATATCGGGCGCTTACAGGCAGAATTGCACCGCGCTGTCCGGCTGGTGGTGGACACGGGTATGCATGCGCTTGGATGGTCTCGGGAACAGGCGATCGACTATTCGATACAAACCGAAGGCATCCATATCGACGAAGCCACCGCGGAAGTCGAGCGCTATGCGATATGGCCGGGCCAAGCGTTAGGCTATAAGTTGGGACAGCTTAAAATCGTCGAGCTGCGCCAGCGGGCTAAAGCAGCGCTGGGCGATCAATTCGATATCCGGGAATTTCATGATCAAGTCTTAGAATCAGGATCAATTCCGCTGAGTATGCTTGAAGACAAAATCAATCTTTGGATCGCCACATACAGTGGTCTAGCGCCGTAAGCTTGAAACACAAGCGTCTGTTTGAGAAAGGTCAAGGCTTTGTCTTGATGCCGGGCTTGGCCTTTTTCTTTTTCCATTTGGTCCAGTGGGGAAGGGCGAATAGATAAAGCCCTGTGAGCCACAAGATAAACAGCAGGATGCCGGCGGGTAGAAATAGGCCGAGCTTGGTCCAATCGCTGAACCAACTGCCGTCGTGCAGGCTTTCGATTAAGTCTGACCGGCGGTAGGCCACCTGTAAAACTTCGGCGCTGTGGGTATCGACTTGCACCTCCCACCGGGTATCAGAGACGAATTTGATGACGCCTTTACCCGGCTTTAAATCCGCACGGTCCAGCGCAGCCCAAGTTGTAAAGCCAGCTTCCCTAACGGTTTTTGCTGCTTCAAAAAGCTCGTTTAAACTAGCCATCGGTACAGCGTCGACCGATACGCCTTTTTGCGTCGGCGGCTGGAGCCAATCAATATCCTTTTTCAGCATCAATAATATCCCTGCCCCTATCATGATGATTAAGGGCAGGGCGATGATTATGGACCCCCAGTGGTGTATCTGGCGGAACAGAATCCGAGCTTTCATAGCCGGTTAGCCTCCCAGCAGTGATAGGCCGCTGGCGTCAAACTTGGCGCGTAGATCGGCGACACTACTATTAATGAGCGCTTTGGCTTCACCCATACGCTCTTGCATATGCTGCTCGGCGTGATTCCAGGAAGAAATACCGGCGGCGCTGGGCGCTCCGGCTCGTCCCACGACCATATAGAAAGCGGAGCCAAGCCGAGCCATCACTTTATCAGCAGTGTAGTGGATGCCGTCACTGCGATCCTTAGGTACAAAGGTATCTTCGGCCTTCTGGATTTTAGCGCTAACGTCGCTGGCTTCTTTTGCAAGCTGCTTGAGACTTTCCTGCGCAGCCCCGTCGGCGGTTTTGGCGGCTTTTTCTGCCATCGATTTTATAATGGCGGCGTCGGCCCGCAGCGCACGAAGACGCTTTACCATCATGGTGGCCGCATCACGCTTTTCGTTTGCGGCGTCAATGAAGTCAGCGCGCGCCTGGTAGTCAGCCATAGTGTAATCAACACGCAGGTCAGGCGTAATTGTACCAGTCCCCTCGCTAACATTGCCGCCATAGGTTAGGCGCACAGTATAGTCGCCGAACATCGCCAAACGACCAGCGGGCAGATCGGCATCAGCAGGGCGGTCAGAAAGGGAAACACCCGAACCGTTGATGCGACCATCCCAAGTGATACGGTTGATCCCCTGATGCGCTTTGCGCGTGAAGGTCCGCACAATATCTCCATCAGTGTTGATGATATCAACCTTGACTTTGTCATTTGCTTTTGAGGCTTCTTTGTTGCCGTCATTGTCTTCAACGATCCCATCATTACCGCCGACATCCATCTTAGTAGCTTTGGGTGCATTTTTGGCATAATCCGCTGCCCGCTTTGCTACTTGGCGGGATTTCTCTACGTCCGCATTTGGATGGGCCAGGTCATCACCGTTTGCCACAAAGGTAACCATCATGCCGTAATCTTCATTAGGAGCGATGAAGGCTGTGTGAGCAACGAAACGTGTGCCCGGTGTTTGGAAGCGGTTATATAAGAGGCCACCTGAAACGCTGAGCACCTTTACAGGCGCCTTCATATCAGCTTTCGACATGTTACGCAGACCTGAATAGTCATCAATCACAAACAGACCACGACCGTGGGTGCCAAGCACCAGATCATTTTCACGCTCTTGGATTGCCATATCCATCACCGATACAGTTGGCACACCAGCGGTCCACTTCATCCAGTCCTTGCCGCCGTTTTGGCTTAGGTAAAGACCGAACTCAGTGCCGAGCCAGAGCAGATTAGGATCGACGTGATCTTGACGAATAGAAAGCGCATAGCCTGATACATCATCATTAACGATACGAGTCCATTTCTTGCCATAGTTATCAATCCGGTAGGCATGCGGTTCCATATTACCACGGCGGTGATCATCAAATACGATGAAGGCAACCGATGGATCATGGGGGCTGGCCTCGATATGAGGAACCCAGCTGCCTTTTGCATCACTGCGTAATTTATCGGCAATGCTGGTCCAAGTGTCACCGCCGTCGCGGGTGATGTGCACTCGGCCATCATCCGTACCAACCCAGATCAAGCCTTGTTCTAGTTTGCTAGGGGTAACGGCAGTAATGGTCTGCCAGTTTTCCGCAGCGGTCACGTCGCGGGTGATGCCGCCAGACATTCTAGTCCTGCGCAGATCAGGATTATCGGTAGTTAGATCACCCGACAGCTGTCGCCAGCTATCACCGCGATCATTTGATATATGCAAATACTGGCTGCCATAATAGATCGTGGCAGGGTCAAAGGGATCTTGTGCGAAGCCACTATTCCAATTGAATCGCAGCTCGTCGCCCGTTTCATCGGCGTTTGGTCTAATACCCGTACTTTCGCCAGTTTCCAAATTCCAGCGGTAAAGGCTACCGCCCTGGCTCATGCCGTATCCGCGAAGGTTGTTCTCTGGATCAGCCGCTGCATCAAAACCATCGCCAAAGCCAATTTCTTGCCAGTGGAAGTTCATGATACCGCCGTTTTCCCAGACCTCAGAGGGGCCTCGGAAAGTACCGTTATCTTGCAGGCCACCATAAATATTGTATGGCTCGGCATTATCTACATTGATTTGATAGAATTGAGCGAGTGGCAAATTCGCGACAAAGCGCCAGGTTTTGCCTTGATCGTAACTGATGCCGATGCCGCCATCATTACCCATGATCATATGATCGCTGTTTGCTGGATTGATCCACATGCTGTGCAGATCAATGTGGAGACCGCGGGGATCACTGCAGCAGTTGACGCTGTTCACGCCCTCAAAGTTTTGAGCGCCGTTGTTTGAACGCGACAGAGTTGTTGCGATATTATAGACGGTCTCAGGGTCACTCGGATCAACTTTCAGCTCCATATAATAGAAGGGCCGGTTGGCGATACCTTTGTCCTGATTAACCATTCGCCACGTAATGCCACCATCATCGCTGCGAATGATAGCACTGTCATCTGCTTCAATCAGGGCGTAGATAGTACGGGTATTTGACGGTGCTATGGTGAATACGCTGCGACCAAGCGGGCCTGCGGGCAGGCCGTCTTCTTCAGTAAGTTCACGCCAGCTACCGCCGCCGTTATGGCTGACAAACAAGCCTGAGCCAACGCCGCCGCTTTCAAAATAATCGGGGTAGCGCCGGAATTGCCAGGTGCTAGCAAATAGGTTGTTCGGATTATTTGGGTCGATCTTGATGTCAGTCCCACCCGTGCGATCATTGCGAGGCTTAAGAATAAGCGACCAGCTCTCGCCGCCGTCGGTGGTCTTATAAATACCGCGCTCACCGCCATCTGACCACAGGCGACCCATCGCCGCCACCCACGCGATATCGGGATCATTTGGGTGCAGGGCGATACGGTTGATATGCTCGCTTTCCGGCAGGCCTAGATATGACCATGTCTTACCTGCATCCATTGACTTATACATACCGTTACCGATGCTAACGCTATTACGGACCGCGCCTTCGCCCGTGCCCAGCCAGATGATGTCAGGATTGGACTGATTGATAGCAATCGCGCCCATACTAGCCACCGGGCCATCATCAAAAATAGGTGTCCATGTCGTGCCCGAATCGGTGGAATGCCACACACCGCCAGAGGCTGAGGCAACATAGATATGTGAGGGGTCACTATTCACGACATCAATCGCTGATATACGGCCTGACATGGTACCCGGCCCGATCGCGCGGGCTGACATGCCCTTGTAAAGATCAGATTCGTCGGCGACCGCCTGGCCGCTGATCACCAAGGTTATGGGCGCAAGCAAGGCAAAGATGAAAAGCTTTAAGCCGCTAAAAAAGCGGTTCGATAGTTGATATGACATGAGAGTCTCCCCGAAGAATGATGTAATGACAGACTGTTCAGTTGCCATCGTTATCAGCAGACTAGGGGTGACAGGGGTATAGAGTCAACTAGCGCTTTGGCTTAGTGGAATACCCCAGCCGAGATCTAAATACTCATGGACATTATACTCGGGATTACTGGGGGTCGCTAAGAAGGAAGATTTAACCATGCGCTTATCGGGTTTTTGCTCATCAATGAACTGCGCCCTAGCAGCGGGCCGTGTATATTCACAGGCCTGCAACGTCAGATACCGCGGGACATAATCGTCGTCCAACAGCGGCAGGACAAGGAACCGGACCGTGGTGCGTGACCCTGACGTTGAGCGGACAATCATATCAATGTTGGCGCCGCAAGGATGCTTTAGCAATGTCGCAAACTCTTGTTGTAATAAGGGATCGCTCGGCGCTGTCATGAAACCTGGTAGGGGCACCTCAACGCTTTTTTGAATTGATTCCATCCATATGCAACAGCTTTTTCGATCTGTGCGAAACTGTCCCTTCCGCGCTTCTTCGATGATCACGACATCACCGCGGCCGCTTGTGACCAATTGCTTCTCAAAGTCGGAGCATGTGGGAATCGTAAAGCTGCTAACCGCATTCACCTGCATTGATAAATTCAACCAAACTTCGGCGATATTTTCTTGCTGATTGCGCACAATCCACTCCCACTCAAAGCCCTGATGGACTTCAATTCATAATATACGACTTTGTAATCGTATATTATGACGGGAATATGTCTACTTACAAAAAAGTTAGTATCTTCGGGCGCCGTAATTCATAGATTCAGTCACAGCTTTCAACATGGCCAAAATGAGCAGGAACTACGCTGGCGGTAGCTTTAACAGCTCTCGGACTTGACTTTCGCGGGACGTTAGGCCTATTGCAAGCCCTTCCTCCAGTGCTGTGATCGCAGATACACCCTGCTTAAAGCGGTAAAGCGCCCACACGGCCCCCACCCGGTTAGCCGAGCCACAGTGCAGCAAAACGGGATAGTTGGCAGGGTCCGCCAGCGCTGCCTCAACCGCGCTCACCTGATCCCAAGCCGTTTCATCGGCCGCCAGGGGAATGTTGATATAGGCAAGGCCAAGCTCGGCGGTTCTCGCCTGTTCCTCAAGGACGCCGTCTTCTTCAGGGCGCCGCAAATCGATGATCAGCTGAAAGCCGAGGCGCTGGGCCTCAGCAACGCCGTCACCGTTCAGTTTGCCCGCAGTGCCGACATAAGGCGCCGCCCGGGTGTAATTCACAATATCCGCTGACACCGCCCCGCCAAAGGGCGCAGTGCTGGCGCCGTCAGCTATAAGGAAGGGTGTAGCGACCTCCTGCCGGCTCGGGCTCGGCTCCATAGCGCATCCAGTTAGCGTCAGCCCAATCACGCTCAATAGCGCGATCAAAAATGTTTTAGATGCCATGATAAACTCCCCTTAAATAAGCCAAAACCAATATCTAAGCAGAATAGAGGGTACGCCCATAAAAGCAAGATTGATGATTTGGCGAGGGGTGGCGCTTTGAGGCGTAAGGTGATGGGCTGTGCCCGGCGGGTCTGGTTGTACGTCACTTCCAATCAATGCAAGTAACGCAAGCCAGACCCGGTTATATACCCGTAAATGTGAATTATCTCATGTATCCAATCTTGGCGCTGTTGGTTGAACCACCTACAACTGTCTTTTCCTGCCTGATACGAATCGGCCTTTATCTTAGCCACTGTGTCGTCGTGAATAATTCTTTCTTCGCTCACTTTAGTTGCCCCTCAATATATTCTATCGCAGCATTTACGCGATCCGTGTATTCGTTTCCTGTTGGCTGTCGCACACTCTCGGCGAGGCGTTTGGCATGGCGCAACTCGTCTTCGGTCACGCGCAAGGGGTCTTTTTTATGCTGTTCTATTATGCGTTCAGCATCGGCAATATTTAATTCTGTTATAGCTTCCATCATCTTATTTCCTTTTTCATATAGCGCCAAACCGTCGTATGGCGTCCTTTGTCATAACCAAGCACCTCGGTAATTTGCTTGGCATATCCGCTTCAACTTTGCGTCACATGCATTATTTGCGCTCGGCGAGCCCTTTTAGCAGCGATAGCGGATCATATGAAAAAGTCGAGGGCGTTGCTCAGGAGGGGATCATGCGGCGCTGCGTGGCTAATGGGTTAAGGACATTGGCCTAAATTCTGGATGACGATTGAGGCGTGCCCAGTCCTGATGGTGCGAAGCAATAGGCGCGCCCATGTTGGGCGTATATGCTAAATTTTTGACCGCGATTCATTATTGTGATTTATGAGAGGTACCAGTTAGGCTAGATTAACCGTGAACAGTCGCTTTGAAAACCATACTGGGTTTAAGAAAATAGGGGAAGACCAATGGAAAAAATCGACAAAACAGTAGTCACTTTGGGTAGGGCCTTGCTTGGTCTTTATTTTTTGCTCCCTGGGATTATGAAAATTCCACAGTATGATATGATGCTTGCCTACATGACCCTTCATAACGTGCCTTTTGTAAACGTACTTTTGCCCGTGACGGCGGTCTTGCAGATTGTCCTTGGATTGGTGCTCATCAGTGGCTACCGGATAAAGGAACCGGCGCTAGTCCTTGCTGCTTTGACTATATTTATTAATTTTGGCATGCATGATTTTTGGAACGAATACCCAAATACAGATGCCGGTCACGAGACGCAAAATTTTGTTAAAAACCTTGGAATTTTCGCGGGATTACTCGTCTTAAGTGCCAGCAGCAATGTCGCCCAGTGGAGACTCTTCCATAAGTCTTGATATGGCCGGCTTCAGCCGGTGCTAGCCTGTTAGCGAATGCTGGAGGAAAGTGGTGCCGGCACCAAGAATCGAACTCGGGACCTGATGATCACCACATATTTGCGTCATGGCCATTCGAACATTGAACTTGTGACATTTGGCAAATTCTTCACCATGCTTATCCATATCGAATGACCCATACCAGCAATATAGGCAGCAGCGCCCAAGCCCGATGTTTGGTGGACTTGTTGCTTCCACGCTAGTCATAGTTTCCTTTTCCATTTTGAAACAGCATCATCAAGTTTTGGGTGGTATTCCCACATTGACTGACCTTTGCTGTCGTTGTGATCCCGCTTATGCACAATCATTTTAATAAGGTTTGGACCGGACCCGCCGGAAGAGGGTGGTCTAGGTTAATGCCAAAGCCACCAGCAGGCTTGCTATCAGGAATGCAAAAATAGCACCCAATGCGAACATAAAGGAAAATATCCTGGGGATTTTTTGTTCATCATTCCGGACTTCATCGAATTTGTTAATTGTTGCTGTGACTTTTTCCTGGGTTATATGTGCAAAAACCGTGGCCAGCATGGCGCATACCACACCGCAAATGTATATCATTAGCGGGGCGAATAGAATCTGCTTATTGCCACTAGGTAGGATGGTTGGTAAATAGGCCATTATTGCAATAATTGCACCACTGTTTGATAAAAATGCAGCCTTGAGGGCAGCGGCAGCAAAGGTGATTGAAGACTGCAAACTCGCGTTGCCTTGTTCAATCATTGCTAGGTGATATTCATGCACTGCTTGCCCATTTTCGCGGTACACCTTCCTCAGAAATTCTCGATCGATGATATCGGTGGATTGAGTTTTTGATTTAACTTGTCCCATTTGTCTAACTCCCTCTTATTGTTGCCTTGTGGTGTAACAATTGTTGTTGGACTACCGACCAGTAAGCCAAAAAACTTACCTCTAAAATGTAATCCGTATGCACCATATATTTTACCAATTGTTTGGTATCCATATCCTTTCATAACTAAATCAACGTCATGCGGGTAGGTTCCCCACAGAATACCAAGCTTACTAATCATGCTCATATCTAAAACCCGTACTGGCTGGCGGTGACGGTGCCAATCTTAACTTCGCCAGTTACATCATTGGGATCAGGAACCACCCAAATAGTAGAACGGCCGTTACTTGTTTTTACACGCAATGACCAGCCACTTTGCAACTGGCCCTCAATTAATTTATATGCTTCGCTACTTACTACCCAGTCGTATAATTTGGGGTAGCTATGTGCTGCTCTCTCATTCGAAAGAGACGTCCCAATGATTCTTGTCATTTCTTCTTACCTTTCTTCTTTACATTTTTAGCCTGACTGAACCGATCCTCGTAAGGCACACCGCCCGAAAGGCTCTGACATGGACCACGCTACACGCCTCGCGCTGGAATGCACCGAGAAGCAAAGAGAGATTTTCGCGCTGCATGACGAGGTTGGCCACGCGCTGGCCCAGGCGGACCACATCGATGGCCTGCACGGCGTTATTGATGCGCTTACCAATGATGACAACAACCCGTGAAGCCGGCTCTGGAATGCGCCCTGATCCGGGGGGAACAAAACGAGATAGTGTAAAACTTTCCAGAAAAAAGTGTAAAACCGCTCTTGGTCAATATCGAGGGTGGTTAATAACTATCTGATTTTATTGGGGGAAAGTGGTGCCGGCACCAAGAATCGAACTCGGGACCTGATGATTACAAATCAACTGCTCTACCATCTGAGCTATACCGGCATCGTGACATAGATAGTGGACTATCTGTGTGTTGCGGGCGGAACCTACAAAAAGTCACCCATTAGGTAAAGTAAAAAAGTGCGTCTGATGCATTTTTTTGGTGATAGGCGTTTTTATAGGCTTTTATTAGGCGGTCAAATTCACTGACTTCCGCTTCGAATCACCTCGAATCACTATAGGATACTGAAAAATTAAATCATATTCTAGGGTGTTGTATGCAGGTATAACACCTAGCAATCGAAAATAATCATACATCTAAATAACTGATTATAAAATATTTATTATTTATTTGTGTTTTTCCGCACGGAAAATCATTGACTGAATACATCTAGTGTACTACATAACTAATACACCGGGACGATAAAACGCCAAAACACAAGAGCGGTTCCAACATAAAGACAGCGACAAGCGCTCACTGAATAACAAGAAGAAGGCAAGTTGGCGTCCCGGTGCTAAAATGGCCCAAGTATTTGAGCCTGAGTAACGACAGAGACGACGATGATAACAAGAGCTGGAAGCTTGGCGAAAAGATCAACAACCAGCCCATAATAATAAGACAGCAAAAAAGGATAAGAAAATGACTGCAAGCCAATCATACAGGAACGTAAAACGCGCCATCCGTCGCAGCCACCGTGTTGCTTCTCAACAAGCGCGCAGCAATGTTTCGCACGTAACTGTTTAATCTAGGGAGAGTATCAATGACGCCGGAATGGACTGAAGATCAACCGATCTACCGGCAGCTCAGAGACAAGGTAGTTGCGGCTATCATGGACGGATCGATGGCAGAAGGTGAAGCCTTGCCATCGGTTCGTGCGGTCGCAGTGGATATGCAAATTAATCCAATCACTGCCTCAAAAGCCTATCAGGAGCTGGTAATGGACGGTCTGGTTGAAAAAAAGCGAGGGCTCGGCATGTTTGTGGTCGACGGTGCTCGCGGTAAATTATTGGAAGGCGAGCGGGATAAATTCCTAACAGAGGAATGGCCGCGCATTCTGGAACATATAAAGCGTCTGGGTTTATCGGTGGCTGAATTGCCTGCCGATAGCGAGCGTCATTAAGGGGAGGTCAACATGAGTGATAATATTGTTGAGGCACGAGGGTTAAACAAGTCGTTTGGATCATTCCAGGCCTTGAAAAACGCCTCTTTTACGATACCAAAAGGTCGCATCATGGGTGTGATCGGCGCCAACGGCGCTGGTAAGACCACGATGCTGAACGCGGTTCTGGGTCTGTCCAGCTGCGACGGCGACCTGAAAGTGCTGGGCTTGGACCCACGCAAAAACCGCACTGAGATTATGGAAGATGTTTGCTTTATCGCTGATGTCGCCACCTTACCGAAATTCATGAAAGTGCATCAGGCGCTAGATTTTGTTGAGGGCATTCACCCAAAGTTTAACCGGGCGAAGGCTGAGGAATATCTCTCAAAGACTGATGTTCCTATGGATAAGAAAATCCGCAAGCTTTCAAAAGGTATGACAACCCAGCTGCACCTAGCGATCGTGATGAGCGTTGATGCAAAGCTGTTGGTTCTTGATGAGCCAACGCTGGGCCTTGATATTATTTTCCGCAAGCGCTTTTACTCTAGTCTGCTGGAAGATTATTTTGACGCTGAGCGCACAATTGTTGTGACCACGCACCAAGTTGAGGAAATCGAGCATATCCTGACTGATGTTATCTTCATTCGTCACGGCGAGATATGCTTTGAAAGCGACATGGATGCGCTAGGTGAGCGTTTTATCGAATTGATGGTTGAACCGGGCCAGGAAGAGGCGGCGAACGCCCTAGGCCCAATTGCAAGCTCAAAGGCTTTTGGTAAGTCTACACTGGTTTATCAAGACGTTTCTCGCAAAGACCTGGACGCGATGGGTGAAACCCGCCGCTTGGGCCTAGCCGATGTTTTCGTTGCAGTGATGGAAGGAGAGGCATAATGGATGCGATCTTAAAAAACAAATTCGCAACGCTGGTTAAGCGCGAGTATATCGATCACAGGAACGGCTTTTTCGTTGTTCCAGCTATTCTTGGCGGCCTAATGCTTGTTTTCGTTGTCATCGCAATGATTGGCGTTGGCCAGCTACCGTTTGAGAATATCACAGACGGCCAGTTCGACAATCTTCCAGACCTTTTAGAATCTGAAGCAATGCAGGCGCAGGCAGAAGGCGTTGACCTGAAAGGCAGCGTGGACAGTATTGTGGCGGCGCTCTATATGATTATGTCGCAGTTTACGCTGGCAGCGCTCCCGTTTGTAATCTTCTTCTCGCTACTTGGTAGCTTGTATGAGGAACGCCGTGACAAGTCGATCTTGTTCTGGAAATCCATGCCCGTATCAGATTGGCAAGAAGTCTTATCGAAGTTCTTTGCTTCGCTTGTCCTGGCAACTGTAATTGCCTTTGGGGTGATGTTTGTGACGATGTTTGCGATTGCGATCCTGATCTCAATCTATGCACTGCTTCTTGGTTTACCAGTAAGTTTGCTGTGGCCTGTGGATGCAATGATTTCGATCTGGTTTGGCCTGCTTGTGTTTCAATTTGCCAATCTTTTGTGGCTGTTACCGTTATGGGGTTGGTTGATGCTGGTTAGTGCCGGTGCGCCAAGAATGCCTTTTGTATTCGCGGTCCTGCCGCCAGTAGTGGCCGGCATTGTTGAAGCTTTGTTCTTCCATAATACGCACGTCTTCGAGTGGATTGGTTCGCGCTTCATTGGCGCCTCTCAGAAGATTGCGGAACGGGTTGTGGGTAATGAACCCAGCGATTTTGCTGAGGCTATGGTGTTTGTTCGCGAGCAAGTAAGCAGCACGACTGCGCTTCAAGCCATAGCCGATAGTTTTGCTGACCCTCAGTTTTGGGTAGGCGCAGCAATGGCAGCGGCCTTCCTTTGGGGAGCAGTGGAGCTTCGCAAACGAGCGAATACATAAAAGACAAAAGTAAATTGGGTGGTCGTAAGCTGCCACCCACAATCAAAACGACCTAAAAGCAAAAAAAATGTCACGACAGCATCAAAGGATAAAAATAATGACTAATGCAAAGCTACAAAAATTGTTTAAAACCATGAAATCCACTGAGGTTCCTGTTGACCTGATCCGGCATTCTCGCCCAGCAACGAGACGCACTGCTGAAACACAGGCTGCTTAGGGCCGATAGCGCTAAATGACTTCAGAACCGCTCGCACTTAATCATAGGTGCGGGCGGTTTTCGTTTGGGCTGATATAATCCGCTTTGACAGCGGTTGTGTCGCAGAGTAGCCTTTGATGATGGAAAAAATACTGAAAATCATCGGCGTCGCCCCACGCTCAAAAAAACGGCTGTTGTTAGCAGGCCTGGGCCTTTTTCTTCTGCTGCATCTGATATATTTCGCGGCGACTTCACCTACCAACGAGGGGCCATGGAAGCCTTACTATGAGCGGGTTGCATCTGTTGAGATGATCGACGGCGACTATCACATCACGAATTTCCGCCGGGCTAGATATGATGCGGCGGGCGAATTAGAGTCAATTAAATGGCAGGACCGGACAATTGACCCAACAAAATTAAAATCGGTTTGGCTTGGCATTTCGGTCTTCGCAGAGCCGTTATTGGCGCATACATTCCTATCGTTTGACTTTGGCGACGGTGACCCGCTTGTTGTGTCCATTGAAGCGCGTCAGAGACCAGACCAGAGCTATAGTCCAGTGAAGGGCCTCTATGATGCGTATCATTTAATATATGTGTTGGCCGATGAGCAGGATATCATTGGGGTAAGAACCCATGCGCGGGCTGAGATGGTCTATTTTCACCCACTTATTATCGAGCCGGAGACTGAGCAAACCTTGTTGGCCGATATGCTGGCGCGAACAGCGAACGTTGGGACCGCGCCAGAATTCTATAATACGTTGACGGGCAATTGCACAAACAGCTTGATCAGAGATGCGCCTTATAGTTGGCTGAAACGGCATTTCGATCCGCGCGTTCTATTGCCGGGGCTGGTTGACCGCGCTGCTTACGCGGAAGATATCTTGGATCGTCGCTATAGCTTGGAAGGACTTCAGCGAGCAGCCTTGATCGATCCAGAAGGGTTCAGTCCGACCCAAAATGATCTCTCAGATCATCTGCGCGCGGCCTACCGTGAACGTTTGAGCTTGGAAGATCGCCTTTAAAGATCCCCATTTCGGCCATGATTAGCTGCTTTGGTATTATCCAATCTGCGCTGGCCATACTCTATTAATCAGCCATGGTTACACTTGCTCTTTCCACTGCTAAGGGATAGTGTGCCGCCAGTGTTCAAGCTCAGTTAAGCGAGGCAAAATGATGTTCAAAGGGTCTATCACAGCGCTCATCACTCCGTTCGACGATGACGGTAATTTTGATGAAGCCGCTTTTGAGGCATTTGTCGATTGGCAAATAAACGAGGGTACGCACGCCTTGGTCCCAGTTGGCACGACCGGCGAAAGCCCGACATTGACACACGACGAGCACCACCGGGTGGTCGAGCGCTGTATCGCAACCGCGGCTGGCCGCGTTCCTGTGATGGCTGGTGGTGGTTCCAACTCCACCCGCGAGGCGATATCGCTTACTCAGTTCGCACAGAAAGCTGGCGCCGACGGTGCGTTAGTTGTGACGCCTTACTATAATAAGCCCAGCCAAGAGGGCTTGTATCAGCACTATAAAGCGATCCATGATGCGTCTGATATTCCGATTATTATATATAATATTCCCGGTCGCTCGGTGATTAATATGTCGGTTGCGACGATGGCTCGGCTATTCGAGTTGCCTAGAATCATAGGAGTAAAAGACGCCACCGGTGATCTTGAGCGCTGTAGTGCGCAGCGGGCTGCAATGGGACCGGATTTCCTCCAGTTTTCGGGCGATGATGCCACAGCGCTCGCCTTCATGGCCAGTGGCGGCCACGGCGCGATCAGTGTGTCTAGTAATGTGGCGCCCAGGCTGTGTGCCGAGTTCCAAGAGGCCTGTATGGCAGGCGACTATGCGGAAGCGTTAGCTTTTCAAGACCAACTATTGCCAATGCATCAAAATATGTTTTGTGAGCCTAGCCCCGCACCAGCGAAATACGCGTTGGAACAGTTGGGAATCTGTAGCCGCCGCGTTCGGATGCCGATGCAGGCGCTCAGTAGCGATGGCCAGTCGGTTGTGGACAGCGTAATTGCTGGCCTTGATCTTAAACCAGTGAAGGCGGGCTGACGTCGTGGCGATTAAGAAGGGCAAAAATGTTGCGCTTCCCAATCGGGTTGCAGCAGATAATCGCAAGGCACGCTTCAACTATTTCATTGAAGATACCTTTGAGGTGGGCATCGCGCTGACTGGAACCGAGGTTAAAAGCCTGCGTGGTGGCAAGGCCAACATTGCTGAGTCCTACGCGGAGGAAAAAGACGGCGAAATATGGCTGATTAATAGTTATATCCCTGAATATTTGCAGGGCAATATCCATAATCATTCGCCGCGCCGCCCGCGAAAATTATTGCTGCATAAAAAAGAGATCAATAGACTTGCTGGTTCGGTGCAGCGGCAGGGCAAGACGCTTGTCCCCCTGAAACTATATTTTACCGAGCGGGGCAGGGCAAAGGTAGAGTTGGGTCTTGCAAAAGGTAAGCAAGGTCATGACAAACGCCAAACGATCAAAGAGCGCGACTGGAAGCGGCAACAAGGTCGCCTGATGAAAGAGCTGAGCTAGGCCTCGTCAACCATCATCAACTGATATGTAAATGGTGAGGACATACCCGCCCAGCCCGCCCATGACGATCTCTCGATTATTATTAATAATAATTCTTAAAAGCATTTGCAATAAGCGGTGGCTGCTTCTATACAGGGCCTATATCTATTGATAATGATTCTTAACTAACGAAGAAAAAGTCAGTAATACATATGCTTAAAACTACGAAATTGATGTATGGGGCCAGCGCCTTTGCTTTAACTTGCCTCTTGGCACAACCAGCACTGTCGACGGAAATTCCCGAAGTTGCTGTCAGCGCAGATGATGAAGTTTATGCCTATGATGGTCCCATTGAACGGATTCAGGTTGTCGGATCAAAGAAGGACGGCTCAGCAATCCCCGGCTCGGCAACCCGGCTGAACGCTGCGGACCTCGACAGATTTGATAGCAGCGATATCTTGCGGGTCTTGCGGCAAATACCAGGCGTCAATATCCAAGAGGAAGACGGCTTTGGCCTGCGTCCAAATATTGGCCTACGCGGGACCGGTGTAGAGCGATCTGAGAAGATCACGATCATGGAAGACGGTGTGCTGATTTCACCCGCCCCCTATGCCGCTCCTGCTGCTTATTATTTCCCAACAACGGCCAGAATGGAGGCGGTGGAGGTTCGCAAAGGCTCGGCTGCGGTAAAGTTTGGTCCGCGCTCAGTCGGTGGGGCACTTAATCTTGTGTCGCGCTCTATCCCTGATGAGTTCAGCGGTGCAGTTGAGGTAAAAGCGGGCTCATTCGATCAGCGCACGATCCACGGATTTGCGGGGGGCTCAGCGAAGAACTTTGGTGGTGTGATTGAATATTATCACGCTGAAAATGATGGCTTTAAAGATCTGCCGAAAGGCGGTGATACTGGCTATGACATTACCGATTATTTGATCAAGTTCAGAGTGAACACCGATGAGGATGCTGATATATATCAATCTCTTGAGGTAAAATATACCAATACAGACGGCGATAGTAACGAGACCTACGTAGGGCTTTCGGACGCTGATTTTGCTGCCGATCCATATCAGCGCTATGCGGCCAGCCAGCTTGATTTTATGGACACCCAGCATGAACAGATATCACTGACTCACGCATTGAAGGCCGGAAAGTTGGAGCTGGTCACGGTGGCTTACGAAAATGATTTTAAGCGCGACTGGTTCAAGCTTCATAATCAATCAAAGCTTTCCTTCGATGTCTTGAGTGGCCGCGAGAATAGTGATGTCGACGCGCTTCAAGTCCGTCATAATAACCGAGTTTATCGCTCTCGTGGCATTCAGTCGCTCATCGGGCTTAATTTAGATCAAGGTGATATCGATCATGACCTTGAAATGTCGCTTCGCTACCATGAGGATTCGGAAGATCGCTTACAGTATAGCGAATTTTTTACGCTGACGAACGGCCAGATGATCGCCGGCGCAGTCAGTGATTTGGGCAGCGAAGGCAACCGTATCAATAGCGCAGAGGCATGGGCTTTCATGGTCCAAGATACGATTACCATCGACGAGTGGACCTTGACGCCGGGTGTTAGATACGAATCGATCGCTCTAAACCGCCGCGACTGGAATGACGAGGCGCGTATCGACCTAAAATCAGAAAAAATCAACAGTCTAAAGGTGATAGTCCCCGGTATTGGCCTCGCCTATCAGATCGCCGATAATACACGGCTTGTTGGCGGCCTTTACAAGGGGTTTAATCCCGCAGGCGCCGGGTCAACGGACGCCTCGGAAGAGAGCAGTTGGAACGTTGAAGCGGGCGTTTCCGGTGAGCTGAGTGGCATATCATATGACTTCGTTGGTTTCTGGTCGGACTATAGCAATGTCCTTGGCACCTGCGCGAGTTCAAACGGCTGTTTAGGCGACATTGGCGATCAATTTAACGGTGGTGCTGTCGATGTATTGGGTTTAGAGGCTAGCATTTCTAGCGACTTCGTCCTTACAAATGGCATCAGCATGCCGTGGAGTATCTTATACACTTGGACGGACGCTGAGTTTTCGAGCACCTTTGAGGATAGCTTCTGGGGTGATGTGGTCTCTGGTGATCGATTGCCCTATTTGCCCTCGCATCAATTGACCTTGAACACTGGCCTTCACGCGGATCGTTGGTCGGTTGATCTAAGCGCCAATTATGTATCAAAAGCCCGCACAGATGCAGGGCATGGTGCTATAGCGCCTAGCGAGAGCGTGGACGCCCGGTGGGTTGTTGATCTTGGTGCGCGCTACAGCTTGCTTGAGAATATAGATGTTTTCATCAGCGTCGATAACCTGTTCGATAACGTTTACAGCGTTGCCAATCGACCGTTTGGAAAACGCCCAGGTAAGCCCCGTAGCGTTATTGTTGGGGCAAAGTTCAGCTTCTAAACTATATCTCTTAAATCTTTACGTATAAGAAAAGCCTGCACCTCAAACACAAGAGATGCAGGCTTTTTAAAGTCTCTGCCTAGTCAAAAAGACGGCTATTAGGGCTTGTTCTTAAAACCACCCTTTGGGCCGCCTTTGCCTGCTGGCTTTGGAGGTCGCTTACCGGAGGCCTTGTTCGGCTTGGCTTTTTTAGCCCAACCTTCGCCCTTGGGTTTGTCAAAGCTTTTGCCCCTAGGCTTGCTTGAGCCATCACCTTTGGGCTTGTCAAAGCTTTTACGCTTCGGTTTATCAAAGCTTCTACCCTCTGGTTTGTCGCCGCCTCTCTTGGCGTCGCCAGTCTTGACATTACCTGTCTCTGGGCCTTGATCAAATTTACGGGCCCGTTTGTCCATCCGCTTACCGTCATCCGCCTTTTTCCAAGGCTTATTGCTAGGCTTCTTGTTGCCCGCAGCTGCGCCACCGGAGGGCTGGCCGTCCACGGCCCGGGTGTCGCGCGCCGTTGGATCGTATGCACCGTCAGCAGGGCGTGCGCCTTTGCCTTGAGTGCTGCCTTTACGGCGTGAACCGTTCTTGGGGGCATAGCGATTGCTGGCGGCGTCGCCACCATGTGCTGGTCCACCGCGACCGCCGCCGCCGCGCCCGCCACCGGGACGACCACCGCCACCGCCACCGCCACCGCGTCCGCCGCGGCCATATGGCTTGCCGCCGCGCCCACCGCCGCCACGGCTCTCACTTAGGACGGTATGGAAGGGATGCTCTTTAAAAATCGGTATGGTCTCGCCAATGATCCGCTCAACTTGCCGCAATAGCCCCATGTCGCCTTGGCTTACGATCGAAAAGGCAAGGCCTAGATCGCCTGCACGGCCGGTTCGGCCTGCACGGTGAACGTAGCCGTCAGGCTCCAGTGGCATGTCATAGTTGATAACATGGGTAATGTCGCGCACATCGATGCCACGGGCTGCCACATCGGTCGCAGCCAGAAACTTAATGGTGCCAGAGCGGAACTTCCGTAGCACTTTTTCGCGCGTTGTCTGACGGTGATCGCCGTGGAGCGCCTCAATTTTGAGACCTTTTTTCTTCAGGTCAAAGGTTAGTTTGTCGGCCATGACTTTGGTCCGACAGAAGATGATCGCCTTTGCGACGTCGCCTTCATCCATAATAAAGTCAAGAACAGCTTCTTTATCCGAGGCTTTACAAGCCAGTACATAATGATCGATATTTGCGTTCACGGTATTGGTCTTGCTAACCTCAACGCGTTCTGGCGAGTCTAAGATCGTATCAGCGAAGGTGGTCACACCCTTATTCATAGTAGCCGAAAACATGACGGTCTGGTGGATCGCAGGGATTGTCTTTGAAATCTCAATGACATCTTCCTTGAAGCCCAAATCAAGCATACGGTCAGCTTCATCTAAGATCAGCGTTTGAATGTTGTCCAGCTTAACCGTGCCACGTTTCATATGGTCCATTAGGCGTCCGGGTGTTGCAATAAGAATATGCACGCCGCGCTCCATCGCCTTGATCTGGCCAACATAGGGGGCTCCGCCAAAGATCGTCGTATGAAAAACCTTCAAACCACGGGAGAATTGGCCGAGGGCATTGCCGATCTGACCAGCAAGCTCACGGGTTGGGGCAAGGACAAGAACCTCGGGGCGCCTTGGCAAAGCACGCTCTGACTTTTTTGATAGATTCTCAAGAACCGGTAACAAGAAGGCCCCGGTTTTTCCGCCCCCCGTTTCGGCAAGGCCCATCACGTCTTTACTGTCTAACAACAGTGGAATTGTGGAAGCCTGAATTTGGGTTGGCTTTTCAAAGCCCATTTCGGTTAGCGTACGCGTAAGCGTAGCACTCAACCCGAGTGTTTCGAATTCGTTCATGGACAAAAGTCCCTTTCATTTCTGGTGGCCCCAAAGCCTTTTCGGACTTCTTTCGGGGACCTGCAATCCGATGTGCCCCAATCAAGAGGGCGGGACGACCAGAACACCCGGCTATTCCGGGTCGGTGGCCTGACGTGTTCAGGCGGAAAGGGTGTCGCTCACAGCGGACTATTCATACCGGATCACCATCCGGCGCCGCCTTGTGCAAGCTTATTGCTAAAAGGTCAAGCGGAAACGGTAAAATATCGGATTTAAGCGGCCTCATCCACCATGACCGCATAGAATAAACAGTCGCCCTTAGCGATATCTGCGCGGGTTGTGGCCATGAAGATATGCATGGGATGGGTAGTTCTAATACAGTCGCCTTGCAGCATGAAAAGGCTGAGCCCAGTCTCGCTGTGATCCTCGTTTCGGACGATCAGTCCATCTAAGGTCCTTGAATTGGCCCAGCCGATTGCTGTGCCAGCGGGCGTTGTTCCCGTGTTCAAATGCTCGATAGAGACATATAGACTAAAATCAACCTCCTGCACCCGGTCGGCGCTATAGGCAATGGTTTTGCTATCCGCCAACTCAACGCGGACAGGGTTATCCAAAACTTCAACGGTTTCATGGCCCCGTTGACTGAGCAGGTCGCCGACAAGGAGAAAGTCCCGCAATCCTTCACGAGCAACGGTGTGGGCTATCTCATCGTTGCAGCCACCACACTCAATCGTAACAATTGGACAGCCAAAGTCTTGCTCCATCAGCGAACCAACGTTGAGCGCCGTCAATATGGCCCGTTTTGAAAAGAAGGAAACAAGCGTACGCTCGGCAGGTTCATTTGACACTGTAACACCGAATGCAGGGCCGGATCCGCTCGTGTTATGCATGTCAATAACAGCCTCCGGGCTAGCCTCCTGGATAAATTTTTGAACCATCTTAGCCCGTCGGACAATGGGGTCATTATCGACGCTGTCAAAACAACGGTTTAAATCTCGCTCACCCGGCAAAAATCGATGAGTAAGCATCGGCGGGTGCTTTGCTGCTTGAATGGAAGGCAGGATAAAGCGCACATTGGTAGCAGGCGTGTCGTTGCCGGTTAGAAAGCTATGGATCGCACCTAGTCCCGACGGTTCATTGCCATGCACCAAAGTGCTAACGATACGTGTGCGCGCCTGATCGCTGCCTTCAATGTCAATGACGGTTGGCCCCGGCAGAGACATTAAAAAATCAGTCGCTGTCGCTTTTATTTGGTCTAAAGTTGGATTTTTCAAATAGTGAAACGGCTTTTCACTCACCACAAACGATCCCATTCGGCAACTGGCATACTTGTACGCGCATTTTCTATATAAAGCCGTGTAAGCTGCTGGTTAGCCTCATCTTTTGGCATCGAGCTTTCAAGATGACGTAAAGTATTTTTCTTCCACCGAGCACCGTTCACACCGCAAGCAATGCGTTTATGGATGATCCCGAGGTATAGGTCAATTTCATTCCGCGCTACCCCCAGAGATTCTAGACCTTTTCGAGCATAATGGCCCAAGCGTTCTACAACTTTGATCAAGGGTGTTTCGGTAAGATAGTGGCGGTTTTCAAATGGCCACAGAATGTTGGCATCCAGGCCATGCTTGGCCGCACGGTAAAAATTATACTCAGCAAATCGGAAAGGCATTACGGCCATATAATCTTCAATCACATCGGCCATGCCGGTGGCGAGCCCAATGGAAAAGGCAGCGTTGGCGACCATGTCAATACTTGTTGGCCCTGCTGGCAAGGCTCGGAACTCGATTCGCACATGACCATTTCCTTCGTTGGAATAGACTGGGCGATGCCAGGGCCAAGTGGTGCCGATATGCATACATAGTTCTTTTAGTGCAGGCATGTCGCCTTCACCATCAGCCCACATCTTGACCGCGTCCTCATCTTGTAGGTACGGCAATATAGGGGGAAAGAGCGCGACACATTCAGTGAAAAGCTCCCAAGCATCTTTGCGGACCCAGCCGTGACCAAAGGCAACCCGCGCTGGTTCCTGCCAATTAGATGTCTGCCGCCGCCGTGTATCCAGTGATTGCTTAAACAAAGCAACTCGCGTTTCATCCCACGCCTGATTACCCATCAACAGTCCGCTATTGGCAGAGGCGGCAAGAATCAGCGGTAGCGTCAGTTGTGCGGCATTGAAAATGTCGGCAAAGCGGGCGTGCTTCACCATCATATGAACTTGAAAGCTTGTATTGGCGCCCTCCATCGTGACTTCATCACACAGCATTTCAACTGGCTCATCGCCGCGGATATTAATTTTGAATGGCTCGTTGCGCATTTTCTTCAGCTGATTTCCAAGTGCGCGGTATCTAGGCGCATCGGTCATCATGCTGATGTCTAGGTCTTTTGGCGTCAATGTCGGCAAAATCCCAACCGGCATAATGTTGATACCTCGTTCCGCAGCACAGGCCTCCAAGCTATCGGTCTTAGCGCGCATTTCCTCCAGCATAGCAGTGAATGGACGCCCTTTGAGCGGGCAGGCGGATAGATTAAGCTCAATGTTATATTTGTTTATTTCAGGCTGGAATTGGGGGTCGCCCAAGTCTGCGAGTAGTTCAGTATTAGAAGGCGATGTGCGATAGTTTTCGTCCAATAGATACATTTCTAGTTCGGCACCCACTTGCAACGGATCATCACCGAAGCCGGGCCTGCGGATGACGTCTCTCAGGATGTCTACTTGATTATCCAGCCGTCTGCTAAACTCGCTAAAGTCTGCCTGAGTAAAATACTCTTGAACGTTGGTCTGGCCCATTTATGCCTCTTTTGAAATCATAGCTTGCTAAAAGGATCAACAATTTACCGCTTCAGATCAACAGAAACCTTAAAAAATCAGCAGAACTGAAGCTAATTCTAATTTTGCCCGATATCCTTAACGGCTTCAATAACAACAAATGTTGATGTTTGGGCCACATACGGCAATGAAGATATCTGCTCGCCTAGGGTGATACGAAAAGTGTTAACGTCTCGCGTTCGGATCTTCAGCAGATAATCGAAGCTACTGGCTATCATGTGGCACTGGGTAATTTCGGGGACTTGGCGCACCGCCTCGCTGAATTCATCCAGCGCTTTTGACCGGGTGTCAGACAGGGTGACTTGAACAAAAGCAATCTGACCAACGCCTTGTTTAACAGGGTCAATGATTGCGGTGTATCCTAAGATGTGCTTGGTTTTCTCCAGCCGCTTCATGCGATTGATACAGGGTGTTTTCGATAGGCCAACCCGGTTCGCCAGTTCAGTAACAGTAATTCGGCCATTCTTGCGGAGTTCGGCTATAATTTTCTTATCGTATTGGTCCATTTATCTAATCCAGAT
>Ga0316189_10001218_pt1 | contig 25599 bp, 18 predicted proteins | sample LowCovwburrow_MG_FD_204930 | JGI IMG/M metagenome (GOLD analysis project Ga0316189, IMG submission 204930) | Coastal sediment microbial communities from Maine, United States - Lowes Cove worm burrow | ecosystem: Environmental > Aquatic > Marine > Coastal > Sediment | place: USA: Maine... | reverse complement strand
TTGATGACAATTCTAATGCCTTTGGATTTAGTGTCATCGGTAATTATGGTGATGATGATGGCATTGGTCAAATGACACCTAATGGAGATGGCACTTATAGTATTACCATTACACCACAAACGTATTACGGACTTACACAATCTCAGGCAGATGCTGCAACTCAAATAGGAATGGTTTTCAGAAATGAAGACGGTTCGCAAGAATTAAAAGATGATGGTTGTAACGATTTTATCTTTCCAATTGGAAGTGTACAAATTAATATTACTCAACCTTCAAGTGATATCGTGGTTCTGAATTCTGGTGATAATTTATCGGTAAGTGCTACAATAATTTTTCAAGGTAGTTCGACTGTTCAAGGAAGCTTCGAAATCTTTTATAACGATGTCTCTATATCAACTGGATCTTGTGGATTCCCAGCGTGTAACGCAACTATTAATAACATTACCCAAAGTGGAACTGTCAAGTTTGTTGGTACACCTCCTGGTTCAACTGAAACAGGTGAAGCCAGTTTTGAAGTTGTGGTTGCTCCTGCCGTTGTTGAACAAGCATTGCCTTCAGGTCTTGAAGATGGTATAAATTATGGCTCTGACCCAACTAAAGCAACACTAGTACTTACTGCTCCTGGTAAACAGTTTATTCAAATAGCTGGAAGTTTTAACAATTACGCTCCCACTAATGCTGATGTGATGAAACGTGACCCTTCTACAGGAAAATATTGGTTAGAATTAACAGGCTTAACTTCTGGTCAAATTGAAACCTATCAATATTGGGTATTTGACTCAAATCCTGTAGCAAATTCTCCATCCTTAGTAAAAACAGCAGATCCCTATTCAACATTAGTGTTATCACCTTTTGATGATCCTTTTATTCCTGCCAATACCTACCCTAACTTACCAACTTATCCCGATGGACAAGAACGCGAAGTAACGGTATTACAGACAGGTCAAACAGAATACAATTGGCAAGTCGCTAATTTTACTGCTCCAAAAGAAGAAGATTTAGTCGTTTATGAGGTTTTAGTAAGAGACTTTGATGCTGATAGAAACTATCAAAATTTAATTGATAGAATTGATTATTTCAAAGACCTTAATGTGAATGCCATTCAATTAATGCCAGTAATGGAATTTGAAGGTAATGAAAGTTGGGGTTATAATACATCATTTCATTTGGCTTTAGATAAATTCTACGGAACTGAAAATAAGTTCAAAGAATTTATAGATCTATGTCATCAAAATGGAATTGCCGTAATTCTGGATGTTGCTCTGAACCATGCCTTCGGTAGAAACCCTATGGTACGTATGTGGATGAATGATCCTGATGGTGATGGTTGGGGTGGACCAAGTAGCGTTAACCCTTATTTTAATCAAACAGCTAGACATAGCTACAGTGTTGGTGACGATTTTAATCACCAAAGTGCACTAACTCAAGAATACACGAGACGCGTTGTTAAACATTGGGTTGAAGATTTTAAAGTTGACGGTTTCCGTTGGGATTTAACAAAAGGATTTACTCAAAATTGTTCTGGAAATGATGAAGGCTGTACAAATGCGTATCAACAAGATCGCGTTGATATTTTAAAATCTTATGCTGATTATTCATGGTCTTTAGATCCGGACCACTATGTCATTTTTGAGCACTTAGGAGTTCAAAATGAAGAAAAAGAATGGGCAAACTATCGCTTAGGAGAAGGAAAAGGTATTATGATGTGGGGAAAAATGACAGATCCATATAGCCAACTCTTAATGGGCTTTGGTTCTAATAGCAATATCAATGCTATAGGTCATAAGTCACGTTCACAATTCAATGGCCCTCGAGTTATGGGATATCCAGAAAGTCATGATGAAGAGCGTTTAATGTATCGCGCTGTAACTTTTGGAAATAATGGTGTAGGATCTCATAATGTTAGAGATTTAAATACAGCTATATCAAGAATGTCTGCCATAGGAGCTGTTAGTTTAACCGTTCCTGGCCCTAAAATGATTTGGCATTTTGCTGCCTTAGGAATGGAAAATTCATTATTCACATGTCCTGATGGAAGTGTTGATGATGATGGCTGTAAATTAGATACCAAGCCTCAACCGCAGTGGACAGAAAACTGGTTAGCAGATAGTAACAGAATACAGATTTATGATGATTGGGCACGATTAAATGCTTTAAAAATTACTGAGCCTGTTTTTGAAGGTGATTACGCCATTACCTCTGGTAACTTAACGCCTAGAATTGATGTTTTTGACACATCTATTCCAACTACACAATTGCGAAACGTTATTGTATTAGCAAATTTTGATGTGGTTGCTCAAACCGTAAACACAAACTTTCCTACTGGCGGAAATTGGTTTGATCTAATGGATCCAACAGGAAATACAACCTATAGTGCTGGATCAGTAAATATTCCTGCAGGTCAGTTTAGAATCTTCGGAAATGCACCAGCAACATTAAGTACTGAGGATTTTACTACCAATAGTATATTTAGTATTTATCCAAATCCTGTTAATAATTCGTTTAAAACGAACAAAGCGCTAAACAGCTTACAAATTTTTGATATCACCGGTAAATTGGTGAAATCTTTTGATGGCGAATTTACTGAGAGTGACAGTTATGATATTTCCGATTTAACTCAAAGTATCTACTTAGTTAAAATTGAAAACAGTAATGGAGAGCGTCTAACTTCGAAGCTTATAAAGCTTTAAAATAGATTAATTATTTGAATTAGCCTAAAAACCTCCTTGACTTTCAAGGAGGTTTTATTTTTTAGTTTTTTGTGAGTGCTCTTAAACTTGATGCTGCAAATTCTGCTGTGATATCGCGCTGTGGTGTTGCAAACATTTCATAACCTACCATAAACTTCTTAACCGTTGCACTCCTTAATAAAGGTGGATAAAAACTCATATGCCAATGCCAATGCTTATTTGAACTTCCATTAGTTGGTGCTTGGTGAATACCGCTAGAATAGGGAAATGAGCAATTAAATAATTTGTCATAAGCTCCTGTTATTACTGAAATAGCTTCGGCAAACAAAATAGTTTCAGACATTGGAATTTGATGAATATCAGCCTGATGAGTTTTAGGAATAATCATGGTTTCAAAAGGCCATATAGCCCAAAATGGAACTAATACAACATAAGCTCTGTTTTCAAATACAATACGTTCATTAACATTTAATTCTTGTTGTAAATAATCACCGAGTAACGAACTGTGTTTCTCATTGAAATAGTCAACTTGACTTTTATCTTTCTTTACAACTTCATTAGGCAAGGAACTTTGGCTCCAGATTTGACCATGAGGATGCGGATTACTACATCCCATAACCTCTCCCTTGTTCTCAAAAATCTGAACATAATTTATTCTTTTTTCTTTTCCTAAGCTGACATATTCCTTTTGCCATGCATACACTACTTTTTCAATATCTTTCACAGGCATCTGTGCTAAACTCTTTGAGTGATCTGGACTAAAACAAACGACTTTACAAATCCCACTTTCAGCCTCTGCTTTTAAAAGACCCTCATCTAATCTAAAATCTTCATCACTATCAATTAACGCAGCAAAATCATTTCTAAAAACAAACACATTGTCGTAATCAGGATTTACTTCGCCATTTGCACGCACATTACCTGCACACAAATAGCATTTGTCATCATATGAAGGTCTGATCGCTGTTGACGGTTTTTCTTCTTGCCCTTGCCAAGGTCGCTTGGTTCTATGCGGAGATACTAACACCCATTCTCCTGTTAAAATATTAAATCTCTTATGGGAAAAATTCTGCAAATGGTCGCTCATAGTGTTAGAAATAAAATTAATTAATGTGTTGTGTGCCTTTGGATAATTTCACTTTGTATACAGAACATGCTCTACCAAATTCCTTTTTATAATCCTTTGATATCCTTTTCTTGAAATCCTTCAACTTACTTTTCAAAACTAAGTTTATGGTACAGCCTCCAAATCCTCCACCCATCATTCTAGCTCCAAGAACACTTGGATTCATTTTAGTGTGGTTTACCAAAAAATCAAGCTCTTTACAGCTTACGTTGTAGTTCTTACTTAAACCGTCATGTGACTGATAGAATAATTCACCTAAAGCTTTTAAGTGGCCTTCTTTTATAGCTTCAGCAAATAGTTGTACCCGTCTATTCTCCTGTATAATATATTTTGCTTTCAGAAAATCCTCTTCTGAAATAAGCGTTTTAAACTTATTAAGATCTTCTAAAGTCGCATCTCTTAAGGCGTCGATATTTAGTGTCTTAGATATGGTTTCGCAAACTAATCGTCTGTCATTATAAGCACTTTCAGATAATTCGTGCTTGACATTAGTATTGATAAGAACTAGCTTGTACGACTTAAAATCTATTTTGAATGATTCCGATTCAAGAGTTCTACAATCTAGAAATAAAGCGCAGTTTTTTTTACCAAACATACTTGCATATTGATCCATAATACCACATTTTACACCGACAAAATTATGTTCTGCTTTTTGTGATATGGCGATCATTTGTCTTTTGGATAAGCCTAAATTAAAAAGTGTATTCAATCCAAAAACAAAACTGTTTTCTAATGCTGCGGAAGATGACATTCCCGCTCCACTGGGAATATTACCAGAAAATACTGCATTGAAATTCTCGAGCTTCAAATCTAGTTTTTGTATTTCAGCAACCACACCTAGCACATAGTTTTTCCATCCGCCATTTTTGAGAGATTCACATTTTTCTAGGTCAAATTCGTAAAAGTCATTCGCATCTAAAGCATGCACACAACTCGTTTTTGAATTACTTTTACTTATCGCTAATGCGATGCCTTTATTAATAGCTGCGGGAAACACAAAGCCATCATTATAATCGGTATGCTCACCAATGAGGTTAATTCGTCCTGGTGAAAATATCATTAGAGGTTTAGTCTTAAATTCGGTTTTAAAACTTTTCCTAACTGTTTTGATCAAGGTTTTACTCATAGCCTATGCGAAATAAATATAAACACCAATGACAATGATACAGATAAGGATTCCTGTTTGTTTTACATATTTCCAAGGTGTAATGTCAACTTGCTTTGTATATTCTTGTACGAAATCTTCTGCTCTTGGTGACAACCTTCCAATTAGTAACATAATCCCCACGTTTAGCAAAAACAAAATAGCCATAACATCCAAAAAATGCGGATAGGCTTGTGCTTCTGTTAAGGCTAAAGTAGCTTGGTCTGTAATTCCAGATGCTTTTGCATTGTCTAATGCTTTATTTACAAAATAAGGTTGCAAGAAAAACTGACTCAGAATGTAGAGCGAACATCCTGAAACTAAACCAATTTTTGCGGCAATTGCTGGGACTCTCTTAGTGAGATATCCTACAACAATAATAGTTAAAATTGGGATGCTGTAAATTCCGTTTATTTCTTGTAAATAGTCAAACAAACTTCCAGCATTTGCAATTAGAGGCGCTATAAACATCGCAGCAATTGCCAAAATAATACCAAAGGTTTTACCATACTTTACTACCGTTTTTTCATCTGCGTCTTTATTAATATGTTGCTTGTAAACATCAATACCAAATAAGGTTACCGAACTGTTTAAAACACTATTAAAAGAACTTAAAATCGCTCCGAATAATACGGCAGCAAAAAAACCAACCCAAGCATCAGGAAGCACTTTATTCACCAGCATTGGATAAGCACTATCTGCACTTTCTAAATTACCTTGAAATAAATGAAACGCTATTAAACCTGGAAGCACCACTATTATTGGACCTAATATTTTTATGAATGACGCTAGCAATAATCCTTTTTGACCTTCTTTTAAATCCTTAGCGCCTAAAGCTCTCTGTATGATTTGCTGATTAGTTCCCCAATAAAATAGCTGAACTAACATCATTCCTGTAAAAATCGTATAAAACGGAACCGGATCTGTCTTGCTTCCCATGGATTTAAATTTATCGGGATGCTCTTTTGTTAGAATAGAAAGTCCATCGATGAGACTTCCATCTCCAATCATCATCAAGCCAAAAATCGGAATCAAAATTCCGCCAATTAATAAGCCAATAGCATTTATAGAATCTGATACTGCAACGGCTTTTAATCCTCCAAAAACCGCATAAATAGAACCAATAATACCAATTCCCCAAACACAAATCCAAATGGATTGTTTATGCGTAACACCTAGCACTTCTGGAATATTAAACATGCCACTAATTGCTAAAGATCCCGAATACAAAATCACTGGAAGCAAGACCACGACATAACCTGACAGAAATAATACTGAGGTTAATGTTTTTGTAGTCACATCAAATCGTTTTGCCAAAAAACCAGGAACCGTTGTTAATCCACCTTTTAAATATCGAGGTAATAAAAATATTGCAGTAACGACCATGGCAACAGCAGCGAGAGTTTCCCATACCATAACGGATAAACCATTTTCATATGCCGAACCGTTTAAACCCACAATTTGCTCGGTAGACAAATTAGTAAGTAACAAAGATCCTGCAATCACGCCTGCCGTTAAACTTCGACCACCAAGAAAATAACCATCAGACGACGACTCTTCTGTCTTTCTTGTTTTTAGATAGGAAATCACAGCAACTATGAGAGTAAACCCTATAAATGTTAAAAATTGCATACGTTAGTTTTTAGTGTGTTAGTGATAATTTATAATTCAAATATGTTATTCTTTGAAAAACCTATAATGATTTTCTTATGATGATGTCGTTTGGGTTTTCAATCTGTGCAAATTCTTCATTCAGAATCATTTTAGCCATGCACTTTCCCATCAATGTAAAATTTGTGGATATGGTGGTAATTCCGCCTTCAACAATATCTTTCAATAATGAATCATTATAAGCAATAATGCCGACGTCTTTACCAATAGCTAATTCATTGATTTGAATTTTTTTTATCAATTCAATTAAACTTCTATCGTCTAAAACAAAATAGACATCTCCTTTCTTCGGTATACAGGATTCTATCCCTAAAACTTCTTGATACTCCATTGCACTACATTCAAAAAAACGATAAAATCCTTTTAATATCCCTTTGGGTTGATTTGATTTTGGATGAATAAAAACAGCTTTTTCATAGGTTTCTATCTTTGGTTTTAAAACATCTAAACCCTTGTAAACATTCATTTCAAAATTTTGAAAAACACAAGCATAGTCTTTCAATGTTGAGTTGGTTTGATCTAAAATAAAAACCTTTTCTGTGGGTAGTTTTGAAAGAATTTCTGCTGCCTTTATAAAGCTAGCAGGCATAATAACAAAGTAATTGTAATTACCTATATGATCATTTATGAGTTTCTCAAAGACGTCTTCATTAAAATGGTGAAAGAAAATATCAACCTGAACATCTTCTCCGAAGGTACTTAAAAAAGCATTGTACAAATCTTCTTTAAATGTATTCAACTCATCAAAAAGTAAAAACACTTTTTTAGTAATTCTAATATCTTCACTTTTAATATAATGACCTTTTCCAGAGATTGCTTCAATAATTCCGCGCTTTTTTAATTCACCAAAAGCCATAAAAACGGTATCTCTAGATAAGGAAAACCGATTCTTAATACTATTCACAGAGGGTAACTTATCCCCTTTTTTAAGATGACCGTCCTCCAATCCTTTTTCAATAGATTGAATGATTTGTCGATACTTAGGAACTCCGAGATTTTTATTGATATGTATGATGCTCACCAAACAAATATATAAATAAACTGGTAGGTACTGGTAGGTTTTTTTATGTTTTTTAATTATTTTAGCAGAATTAGTAATCCTTTTATTGTTTAGGTTATTACCTTTCAGTAAGAATTTTATCCCAATAGTTATGAAGTTCACATCTCTAACATACGCCTTCAAAATTATAGTCGTTTGTCTTTTTGTTTTCAATTGTAGTTCGAGCAGTAATTCACAAAATGATACAGATCCTACAGACGATATTGATATCATTGATACTACTGATGACGATATTCCAAATGCAGTTTCAGATTTTTATTACGGTGCAGATTTATCCTATGCGAATGAAATGGAAGATTGTGGAGCCATATACAAAAATGCTTCAGGTACAGAAATGGATGTCTATAATATTTTTAAAGATGCCGGAACGAACTTGGTAAGAGTACGCCTATGGCATAATCCAGATTGGACCAACTACTCGAATTATAATGATGTAAAAGAAACGATACAACGAGCAAAAGCATTAGGAATGAGCGTGCTTTTAGATTTCCATTACAGTGATACTTGGGCTGATCCTTCCAAACAAGAAATCCCAGCAGCTTGGCTAGGTGAAATTAATAATACCGAAGCCTTAGGAAACCTTCTTTATACGTATACCTATGACACTTTAGACAATCTTGCTGCATTAAATTTGCTTCCAGATATTGTACAGGTTGGTAATGAAACTAATGGAATGATTTTGCAACATGGCGAATTAACTTGGCCAATTGATTGGGCTAGAAACTCAGCATTATTAAATAAAGGCATTAAAGCGGTAAGAGACATTTCCGAAGCTAAAAATGAAGACATCGAAGTCATGTTGCATATTGCACAGCCAGAAAATGGACTTTGGTGGTTTGAGCAAGCCACAGAAAATGGCGTCACCGATTTTGATTGGATTGGGCTTTCCTATTATCCATTGTGGTCTGACTTTAATTTAAATGACGTGCAAACACCATTAACAACTCTCATAAATACCTACAATAAAAAATTAATGATTGTTGAAACCGCCTATCCATTTACGCTCCAAAATGGAGATTCAGCTAATAATATTCTAGGATCTGATGCTTTGATAAATGGGTATCCAGCATCGCAACAAGGACAGTTAGACTATCTTAATCAACTTCAACTTATTATAAAAAATGCTGGCGGACAAGGTTTAGTCTATTGGGAGCCTGCTTGGGTTTCAACCAATTGTTCTACGTTATGGGCACAAGGATCGCATTGGGATAATGCTACACTTTTTGACAGTGATAACAAAGCGACCTTAGGTATGCAATTTTATAATGGGTCGCAAAATGACTAGCTGTAACCTGAACTCATGCCTAGTTTACATGTTTCTAATTTGGGGCATATTTTTCTCAGGAGCACAGACAAGAGACGTGATAACATTACAGAAAGAATGGAAATTTAGTAAAGGAAATCATCCAACTGCAATTGCCACTGATTTTGATGATTCGAAATGGGAGAAGATCACTGTTCCTCATGATTGGGCAATATATGGTCCATTTGATGAGGACATTGATAAACAAACAATTGCTATAGAACAAAATGGTGAAACCTCAGCTACTGAAAAAACAGGTAGAACAGGTGCACTACCCTATATAGGTGAAGCTTGGTACAGAAATCAATTTTCACTTCCTGAATTCAACAAGAATAAGAAAGTACTCCTTGTTTTTGAAGGCGCTATGAGTGAACCCGAAGTGTTTTTAAATGGTAAAAAAGTTGGAGAGTGGAAATACGGTTACAGTTACTTTTATTTTGATATTACTGAATACATCAACAATTCTGACAACAACTTATTAGCTGTAAAATTGAATAACCTCGGACTCTCATCACGCTGGTATCCTGGAGCTGGATTGTATAGAAAAGTTCAAGTTATCGTAAAGGATAAAGCAAGTATTGATCAATGGGGAACGTTTATAACAACACCACTAATTACTTCGGAAGTTGCACAAGTTAACATCAAAACACAAGTGTCTGGTGATAATTTACGACTGATAACCGATATTTTAGATGCTGAAGGTCAAGTCATAGCCTCAAATGATTCTGAAACTATTTTTGGGAATCAATTTGAACAAAACATTGCTGTTGATAATCCGAAACTTTGGAGTCCAGAAACGCCGTATTTATATACAGCTGTTTCAAAATTATTCTCAGGAAATGAATTAAAAGATCAAATCACAAAACGATTTGGCATTAGAGAGATAACATATGAAGCGAATGCAGGATTCAGCTTAAACGGTAACATCAGAAAATTTAAAGGCGTCTGCTTACATCACGATTTAGGACCTATCGGAACCGCTGTTAACACGTCGGCTTTACGACGTCAATTGCGCATTCTAAAAGACATGGGCTGCGATGCCATAAGAAGCTCTCACAATATGCCATCTATAGAACAATTAGAATTATGTGACGAGATGGGTTTTATGTTTTTAGCTGAAAGTTTTGACGAATGGGCAAAACCAAAAGTTGAAAATGGTTATAATCGCTTTTTTGAGGACTATGCTGAAAAAGATATTGTCAATCTCGTTCGAGCTACCAGAAATCATCCTAGTATCGTCATGTGGAGTTCTGGTAATGAAGTGCCAGATCAATGGGGAACAGAAGGTGTAAAACGCGCCAAATGGCTGCAGGACATCTTTCATCGTGAAGACCCAACACGACCAGTTACCGTTGGTATGGATCAAGTTAAAGCCACTATAGAATCTGGATTTGGAGCATTATTAGATGTTCCTGGATTGAACTATCGCGTTCATTTATATGACGAAGCTTATGAGAAATTTCCTCAAGGATTTCTTTTAGGCTCAGAAACAGCCTCAACGGTAAGCTCCAGAGGGATCTATAAATTCCCGGTAGAACAAGGTATTATGAAAACCTATAATGATTTTCAATCGTCCTCCTATGATCTAGAATATTGCAGCTGGTCTAACCTTCCTGACGACGATTTTGTTTTACAGGATGATAAACCATGGGTTATTGGAGAATTTGTCTGGACAGGTTTTGACTACTTAGGCGAGCCAACACCTTATGATGACGTTTGGCCTTCTCGAAGCTCATATTTCGGAATTAATGATTTAGCAGGATTACCAAAAGATAGATTCTATTTGTATCGCAGTCGATGGAATACTAAAGATGAAACCTTACATATATTACCGCATTGGAATTGGGAAGGTCGTGAAGGAAAAATAACGCCTGTTTTTGTGTATACCAGTTATGATAGTGCGGAACTATTTTTAAATGGTAAGAGTCTTGGTATTCAGTATAAAAATTCAGAAACACATCAAAATAGATATCGCTTAATGTGGATGGATGTGATCTATGAACCAGGAACATTAAAAGTAGTCGCTTTGGATAAAAACGGAAATCCCGTAGCTTCAAAAGAAGTCATAACCGCTGGAAAACCTTATCAAATAATTCTTGATCCTGATCGTAAAACCATCACAGCAAATGGCGACGACTTGGCTTATGTAACAGCAACAGTTGTTGATAAAAATGGTATTCCGTGCCCAACGGCAACAAACCAATTACAATTTAAAGTGGAAGGTAAAGGCAAATTTCGTGCAGCTTGCAATGGAGATGCAACATCTTTAGAATTATTTCATGTACCAACTATGAAATTATTTTCAGGGAAATTAGTGGTATTGGTTCAATCTACTGAAGATGCGGGGAACATAAAGCTCATTGTTACAGGGAAAGGTTTGAAAACTGGAAAAACAAGCTTCAAATCTTTTAATTAACAGGAACTATTCTTCGATATCTTTTCAAAACTTAAATGTTAATTTGAACCTAAACAGGGTTTCTAATAAAACATCTTAATTTATTTTTAATAGCTTTGAATTGAGATGAACTTAAAAACCATTCAACTGAATTATCACATAGTTTTAATAGTATTCGTTATAACTGCAGGAATGACTGTAAACAGCCAAAATCTAGAAAAGCATCAATGGATGAATAGGGTCATACTTATTATTTCGAATGATTCAACATCTGAAATCTACAATTCCCAAATAAAAGAATTTAGCAACAATACTAAAGAGTTTGCTGATCGTAAACTATTAGTTTATCATATATTTCCAAATACATACAAGATTCTGAACGATGACAATGATTCTTGGATAAAAGGTTCAGCATTATTTAAAAAATACAGTACTCAAAATAGAGACTTTAAAATTATACTTATCGGATTAGATGGCAATATAAAGCTTGAACAATATAAATTATTGACCACTGAACAATTATTCACTACAATAGATGCTATGCCCATGCGACGCGCAGAAATTAAAAACAAGCCATAAAAAAAGCTGACTTTAAAAAGTCAGCTTTTTTACTTTGTACAGGCGGAGAGACTCGAACTCTCACACCTTGCGGCACTAGATCCTAAGTCTAGCGTGTCTACCAATTCCACCACGCCTGCAACTTTCCATTCAATAATGGGATGCAAATATAAACAATACTTTCAATATTCAAATAACTTTAATTAGGAAAAAATAGTCTTCATTTTTGTACTTTTGAAAGAATCAAAAAAACAGACTCGCATGCAAAACATTCAATCCTATATTAATGACCATAAAGACCGATTTTTAGATGAACTTATTGAGCTTCTAAAAATCCCATCAGTAAGCGCAGATTCTGCCTATAAAAACGACGTTTTAAAAACAGCCGATGAAGTTAAAAAAAGCTTAGAAAAAGCAGGTTGTGACTTCGTAGAAATATGTGAAACAGAAGGTTATCCCATTGTTTATGGTGAAAAAATAATAGATAAAAATCTACCAACAATCTTGGTTTATGGCCATTATGATGTGCAACCAGCCGATCCCATTGAACTTTGGGATTCGCCTCCATACGAACCTGTAATTAAAAAAACAGAGATCCATCCAGAAGGTGCGATTTTTGCTCGTGGTGCTTGTGATGACAAAGGTCAAATGTATATGCACGTCAAAGCATTAGAGTTCATGACGTCAACCAATCAATTGCCTTGTAATGTGAAATTTATGATTGAAGGTGAAGAAGAAGTTGGTAGTGTCAACCTTTCAGTATTTGTAAAAGAAAATCAAGAAAAACTTAAAAATGATGTCATTTTAATTTCCGATACTGGAATGATAGCACAAGATGTTCCGTCCATAACGACTGGTCTTCGCGGACTCAGTTATGTTGAAGTTGAAGTTACGGGTCCCAATAGAGATTTACACTCAGGATTATATGGTGGAGCAGTCGCAAATCCTATAAATATTCTCACCAAAATGATTGCGTCATTACAAGATGAGAATAATCATATTACCATTCCTGGATTTTATGATAATGTTGAAAATCTTTCCGAAGCTGAAAGAGCAGAAATGGCGAAAGCACCTTTCTCGTTAGAAGATTATAAAAAGTCAATAGATATTGATGCTGTTTATGGCGAAAAAGGATATACAACGAATGAACGTAACTCTATAAGACCAACACTTGATGTCAACGGAATTTGGGGAGGATACACCGGAGAAGGCGCAAAAACTGTTATTGCAAGTCAAGCTTTTGCTAAAATATCTATGCGATTGGTGCCTAATCAAGATTGGGAACACATTACTGAACTTTTTAAAAAGCACTTTGAAAGCATTGCTCCTGCTGGAGTGAGAGTTAAAGTTAAACCGCATCATGGTGGTCAAGGTTACGTTACACCAATTGACAGTATTGGTTACAAGGCTGCGAGTAAAGCCTATGAAGATACGTTTGGAAAAACTCCAATTCCGCAGCGCAGTGGTGGTAGTATTCCTATTGTTGCACTTTTTGAACAAGAACTAAAAAGTAAAACTATTTTGATGGGATTTGGTTTAAATAGCGATGCTATCCATTCACCAAACGAACATTTTGGTGTTTGGAATTATCTTAAAGGCATTGAAACCATTCCGTATTTTTATAAGTATTTTACTGAATTGAGTCAAGACTAAACAAATCTTTAATACTAATAAAAAAAGCCTCCAACGATATAAGTTGGAGGCTTTTTTATAAACTTAATAGACTTATTCTTTAATAATTTTGAAGGTTCCGTTCTTTTCAGACGATTTGATTTTCAAAAAATAAATGCCTTGCGGAAATGCTTTAATATTTAAGGTTGTTAAACTTTCCGAAGCATTAGTTTGTAGCAATAATTTCCCAGAAACATCATGAAGATTAATTTCTAAACCTTGTAACTCTAACTGCGATTCTATATTGAGAACGTCTTTTACTGGATTAGGAAAGATAGTAATGTCTTGCTCTAAAAATGAATTCAAACCTAGAGTATCAAAAACAACGCAATCACTAAGTTCCGTGCATGTTCCTGAAATTACTTCAACCGCATAGTTACCATTAGTCGTTGGTATGTACGTTTGATTTGTTGCGCCAGAAATTGCAGTATTGGTATCACAATCATACCATTGATATGATGCAGAATTTTGATTAGAACTCAACATATTTTGAGTTTGTGTAATGGTATTATCAATAGCAACCAAACTTGCTTTTGTCACCATATAACCTGTAACCAGTTTAACCATCTCATGATAATATGGTAAATCTAAAGTGGCTACACGATCTCCTGATGTATGATAAAAAGGAGTCTCGTCGTTAGTTTCCCAAGATTCTCCAACCAATAATGCCGTATACCCTTGTCCCCAAAAACTAGCATGATCACTCGCTGTTGTTCCAGGATTAACTTCAATCACATTTAAATCAAAGGTGTAGGTATTAAGAACAGAGAGAATATCGTTTTTCATCGCTACAGATCCTGCAATATTTCTGTAATCTATATCAAATTCATTATCTCCAGGTTGTCCAGGATTGTCACCATCATAACCCATCATATCCATATTTAGAACACCCAATATATTATCATTATTGTTAGCGGCTTGACTGGCATAAAATTGTGAACCACGAAGGCCAATTTCTTCTTCATCCCAAAGGGCATAAACAATAGTATTATCTAGACACTGGTTTGATAAAATTCGAGCCACCTCTAAAACAGCTGCGGTTCCAGAAGCATTGTCATCGGCACAATAATCGGCAACGGTGTCATAATGCGCACAAACAATATAAATGTTGTTAGGATTAGTTTTTCCTAACTGTGTTGCGATAATATTTCGTCCGTTAGAATTAAAAGGCTGCTCGGTAATTGTAATATTATCTAGTGCTTCAAATTGCTCGACGAGGTAATCACCCGCTAATTCATTATTCGCCTGTTGTCTGTTTAAAATGGTTACTGTATTCCCGTCAACTGTGGTTGTTTGCTCTCCAGTAAATTCGTTGAGGGTTAATGTCAATCGGTTAATATCGACCTGATTAATGATATCCTGTATGTTTTGCCCAAACGAGAGGAAGGAGCAAAAAAATAAGCCTATAAAAGTTATTAAAATCTTTTTCATTTTGGGGAAATTTTAAACAAAGATAACAGATTTTATACAAATAAATTTTCGAAAGAATTTGTGAATTCAAATTTTTGTTCTACATTTGTAGAGTGAATTCTAAACATGTAGAGCAATGCAACTATCAAAAACCGAAGAACAACTCATGCAACACCTATGGAAGCTTGAAAAAGCATTCATGAAAGATTTACTAGACGTTTATCCAGAGCCAAAGCCAGCAACTACAACAGTTGCAACACTTTTAAAACGTATGACCGACAAAGGTTTTGTGGCGTACAAACTCTATGGAAAATCCCGCGAGTACTACCCGTTGGTTAAAAAGAAAGACTATTTTTCTAAACATGTCAATGGTTTAATCAAGACATTTTTTAATGATAGTGCGAGTCAATTTGCCTCTTTTTTCACCAAGGAAACCAATTTAACAAAAGAAGAATTAGAAGACCTAAAGGCTTTAATAGATAACGAAATTAAAAACAAATAGTCATGCTCATCTACATCATAAAATTCAGCGCTTGTCTTGCCATTTTGTTGATCTTTTATAAAGTGGTTTTAGAGAAATCGAGTGCACACAACTTTAAACGTTTTTATCTTTTAGGAGCTTTGGCTATTGCTCTTTTAATTCCGACAATCACTTTTATAGAATATATTGACCCTATAGTTTTAGAACGTTTTGATTTAGGGCCAATGACAACTTTTGAAGTTATAGAACCGCTTTCACAAGAACTACCAATCAATTACACACCAATTATTTTATGGAGTATTTATGGTTTAGGTGTTATCATTTTTCTTCTGAAATTCTGCCTAAACCTCTATCGTATAGTATCAAGAATTAAAAATAATCCCAAATGCAAATCACAAAACTTCATCAATGTTTTAGTGACTAATTTGATGATTCCACATACGTTTTTTAGTTACATTTTTTTAAACAAATTCAAGTTTGAGAATGATGAAATCCCTAAGGAAGTTTTACTACATGAACAAACGCATGCCTACCAAAAACATAGTATTGATGTTCTTCTTTTAGAAATATTACAAATTATATTCTGGTTTAATCCGCTTATCTATGTGCTTAAACGAGACATTAAACTCAACCACGAATTCCAAGCAGATCGCGCTGTATTACAAAACGGAATTCAGCCTTCCGCATACCAAGAATTATTATTAGCATTCTCATCAAATGCTAGCGAACCTCAATTGGCAAATGCCATTAATTATTCATCCATCAAAAAACGATTTACAGTTATGAACACACACACATCAAAACAGTCTATTTGGTTACGAAGCTTATTACTTCTGCCTGTAATCGCTATTCTTTTTTATAGTTTTACTGAACGCAAACAAGTTGAAAAAGAAATAATTACTCCTGAAGTTATTGAATTGTACCTTAATGAGAATGAAGAGCTTATTTTAGAAGACGAAGTTATCACCTTAGATGATATCGAAGTGTTTTTTCAAAACAATGCAAAACTTCAGGTATCTATAAAAGTTTTTCCAGATGCAAATCCCAAAATTTCAAAGAATTTAACTTTAAAATTGCGAGAAATAGGCATCAAAAAAATGACCATCTGCACAAGTAGAGTTGCTGAATTTGAAAACAATAATCAACAAGAAGCAACACCAAAACAATTAGCCGAATACAACCAGCTCGCCAAACAATACAATTCACAACCAAAAGATAAACGCGTTATAAAACGAAGTGAGTTAGAGCGTTTACAATACATCTATACGCTAATGAGCGATTCACAGAAAGAACTTGCACAACCATTTCCTGATAATCCTCCTCCACCTCCTGCTCCAAAACATTTAAAAAATGATCCAGTACCAAGTGTGATTAACAATATTAAAGACCCAATAGCGCCTCCTCTACCTCCAAAAGCTGTCATAGGTGAGCACACTGGTTTTATAAAAATCAATTCTGTTCTTCATTATTATGTTACAATAAATGGAGCTACTAAATTTTACAATCGTAAAGGTTTTCAAGTCTCCAAAGAAGGCAAAATTCTAAGTGCAACTCAAGTGAATGCATCTGATGTGATACCAAATCAATATATTACCAAAATATATAGTGACAACAAAATCGTAGCAGAATTTAAAGACAATAAACCTAATACTAAAAATTCTATAGTTGACATCCCTCCTCCTCCAGTAGAACCTTTAGATTTCGTGATAGATATGGCAAAAAAAGATGCCAAATTCTACTTTGAAAACAAAGAGATTACTTCAGACAAAGCTATTAGTTTGTTAAAACAAAATCGTGAATTAAACGCACTCACAAAACAGACAAAGGGAAAACAACCTTTAGTTTATCTCTCAAAAGAACCGATTGGAAATAAACCACAAAAGAGTAAAGAACTCGTAAAAATAAACGGTAAAACACCGGTTGATAATGCATTAATATTGAGAAAGTATGATTTCAAAAAATTAGAACTGACTTTAAACGATGCGGAAGTCACGAGTTTTAAATTTAAAATCGCAGGAAAACCAACAGAAAGCATTAAAGGACATACTTTAAATACAATTTCAAAAAAATATATAGAAGCCATTTCGGCAGGCAGTGCAGTACAGTTTTTTGATGTGAAAGATTCAAAAGGATTTGTTCATCCACCAGTGGTTGTTCAAATTTCAGGCAAACTTGTTGGTGTCAAAGGAAACTAGTCCGATTTCTTAATACAAACCTCAATAACTCCTAATTATAAACCATAATCGTTTTGAATTGGGAGTTTTCTGTTAAAATATGTAACATTCCTAAGGGTTTTGCGTTCTAATAGACAATCAATCAAAAATCAATCATCATGTTAAAAAAGTTCTTCATCATCTGCTCTGGAGCAGATACAGATATTCTAGAAAATTGTTCCATAGGCGAACAAAATAAATATGCAGGCATTGGAGCCACCGTTTTCTTCACTGCTGTTATGGCATTTATCGCTTGCAGTTACGCACTTTATACCGTTTTTGACAATGCACTCTCAGCCGTGGGATTTGGATTTGTTTGGGGTTTACTCATCTTCAACCTGGATCGGTTTATTGTGTCTACCATTAAAAAACGAAATAATATTATAGATGAAATTATTCAGGCATCACCAAGATTAATTCTTGCCGTAATTATTGCTGTGGTCATCTCAAAACCGTTAGAGCTTAAAATATTTGAAAAGGAAATTAATCAGGTACTTTTAGAGCAGAAAAATGAATTAACCTTAGCCAATCAAAATCAAATAGCAGAACAATTTACTCCTAACGTTGAAGCTCTTGAGCGTAATATTTCAGCCTTGCAATCACAGATCATAACTAAAGAAACCGAAGTCAATGCGCTATATGATGTTTATATTTCTGAGGCAGAAGGGACAGCAGGAACTGAATTGTTAGGAAAAGGTCCTGTTTACAAAGAAAAGCGAGACAAACATGATGCTGCACTTGCCGAATTACAGCAACTAAAAACAGATAACAAGGCCAAAATTGATGCCACCGAAACTCAAATCATGCAACTCAAGTCTGACTATGATGCACAAATTATTTCAACACAGCCTATCATTGATGGGTTTGATGGTTTAATGGCTCGCGTAAATGCTTTAGGAGAATTGCCTTGGCTTCCGTCGTTTTTTATTCTGCTTCTATTCTTAGCAGTTGAAACCTCTCCAATTTTTGCAAAATTATTATCACCAAAAGGAGAGTATGATTATAAATTAGAAGATGCCGAAACGGCTGTTAAAACTTGGGTTGAACAGAAAATTAGTGAGCGCAAGATTTTATTAAAAACAGATCAAACGCTCAACAACAGAATTTATACTGACATCGCTGAAGAAGACGAACTTTATACCTACAAGCGAAATAAAGCTCGAGAGTTGATGCAATTACAAGCTGATGCATTTTTTAAACATCAGAAAAATGCCTTATAAACTTAAAGGTGATTTTTGTTGTTTCCGTTTTGTTTTAAAATGCTGATAAAGTTCTTTACACCCTAAGCCTATAATTGATAATTTTTTTTGTTTTTTAAGCGACTCATTATGGAGTTCTGCTAAGGCATTTACACCATATTGGTCGATACGCTTTAAGTTTTCAATACAAATGGTGATAGCGTCTGAGTTTTTAAAAACATCTTTAAACCTACTTTTAAACTCATTAATGTTTTGTTTCTCTAATGTGCCTATCACTTTATATAAATGATTATGCTGTTTAATTTCTAAAATCATAATAACGAGGTTTAAAAAGGTTTAATTTATTTGATTGTAGTGAAACTTCTAAAAGTCTAGAATACTCCTTTAATCATAAAAAGCGTATTCAAAAACAGTGATAAAGTATCACACTGCGTCTGGTTGTCAATGACATTTCTTATAATGACATTGATAACTATCAGGTTATAGGATAATAGCATCTAACAGAACCTATTGGTGTTTCCAATGGTATATGTTAGATTATTTTAAAAAAATATTATAGGGAATTGTTACCAATACACACTGGCTAACTCAACTGTAATTAAGCAGCTTCTTCCGCTTTAAAGTGATTGTAAAGGCTGCTGTGGCCAAGACCAATAATTGATAAACGTTTATTTTTAACTAAGGCTTCATTATGTAATTGTGCAATTGCACTAACACCATAACGATCAATGCTTGTTAAGTTTTCGATACTTACAGTAATTGAATTCGCGTTTTGAAATACATCTCTAAACTGCTTTTTAAACAGGTGAATGTTGTTTTTGTCTAAGCTTCCTTTTACTTTAAAAAAGTTGTTTGCTTGAGTAATTTCTAGGTTCATAATAATGTGATTTAGGTTAATAATGTTATAACTCTATGTGCTACTAATCATTATTCATGCCATTTATTATTGTATCTCAAATAATTAACAACATTGTAAATATCCTAAATAAAAAAGGGGAACTATTAAATTTTCGACCAAACGTATAATTGGTAGGTTTTGAATTACCAACAGGTTTTTTTATTCGATAAACAACACGTTTTAAACAGGTTGAATCAATATATTTAGAAGTATTATGTCTTACTTCATGATAGTTTTCGGATTTGAAAAGACTATTACAACGATAGAAAAATTAAAAATAGAACATTTTTATAAAGGCTTTAGACATCTTCTTAAACACATGAGACACTCAAATTAGACAAGGTATTAAAAATGCCTATCGGGATGATAGGCATTCTCATATTATGTTGGTTTTGTATTAGAAATCAATTCATATACTAATTCACGTTGCTGATAACATTAAGTTCTACTGAACTATTCCCATTTAAAATCCCAGATCGGAGTATCTCCTTTGAGGTGTTTTACAAAATAATTCCAGCGTTTCTTTGTAAAGTAATTTCTATGCTGACCTTGGTAACCATGGCGCTGACTTGGTAAAATTAACAAATCAAACTCTTTATCTGCTTTAATCAAGGCCTCAGCTAATTTGAACGTTGCTGACGGGTTTACATTATCATCAAGTCCGCCGTGAACTAGCAATAGTTTCCCTTTTAAGTTTCCTGCATTGGTTACATTTGAAACCTCTTCATACGTCTCATCTACTGGCCATCCTTGATACATTTCTGGCCACCATGCCTTTTCCATTCTGAAATCATGATCCGCCGAACTCGCCACACCAACTTTATAAACTTCTGGAAACCCAAGCATCGCTCTTCCCGCATCATAGCCTCCTGCTGAATGACCGAAAATTCCAACTTTAGCCGTGTTAATCCAAGAAAACGTATCGCCTAAATAGTTAATTGCTAATACGTGATCTTCAAGATTATTTCCCATATTTTTATACGAGTGGTCATGAAATTCTTTTGAGCGACCAGACGTTCCTAATCCATCAACCATCATTACTATAAAGCCCAATTCGGCTAAAGATTGATTCCAAAATCCTGCACTAAATGTTTTTGGAAACATTTGTGTATGTGGTCCTGTATAGGAATGGTCAATTATTGGATATGATTTTGAAGTGTCAAAGTTAGTTGGTTTCCACAAGGCGCCGTAAATTGTAGTTTTACCATCTTTAGCTCTTAATTCAAAGGTTTCAGGAGATGTCCAACCTTTTGATAACGCATCTAATACATCTGCTTCTGTCAATTGTGCCAGAATTTTACCTGAATTAGCTGCTCTTAAAACTGTTTTTGTAGGTACATTTATAGTTGAATAATTATCTATAAAGTGCTTTCCATCTTCTGAAAATTGAATACTATGATGTGTGTTTTCAGGTGTCAATAAGGTCTCATTTCCTTTAAAATCTACTTTATAAAGCTGCTGATGATAAGGATTGTTTTTAACTTCTTTTCCTGAAGCCAAAAAGTAAATGATACCATTCTTCTCATCGATATGTTGGATATCATTGATATAATAGCTATCACTTGTAAGCAAACGTGTTTGTTTCGTTTTTAGGTCGACGATATGAAGTTGTCTCCAACCTGTTCGTTCTGATAAAAAGATAATTTTCTGTTGATCCTCGATAAGGCGGTACTCAAAATTATCAATTCCGGTATCGCTGGTTTCTTCAATTAGTATTTCTTCAGTATTAGAATTTAAATCAATTTGTTTGACATACTTTTTTAAATAGCCTCTTTCAGGATATTGAGCAAAAAACATACCTGATTTTTTTGACCAATTACCAGAAACAAAATTAATATGCGTTCCTGTTGGTAGTTTTGTTTTTACTTCTTTTTTTGTTTCAATATTAAAAAAAGCAGGTATCATTTTCACCATTGTTGTATCTCCAGGAGATCCGCGATAATAGGACAATAATTTAGGTTTGTATAAAGAATCGATACTGTAATCTAATAGATACATTTTTTCAGCAGTTCTAAAATCAGCTATAGATGTAGAAATCCACTTTGAATCGTCAGACCAATTCACATAAAAATGCTTAGGACGCTCACTGTTTTCGCCTTCCATAATATCAGCCCAGCCATACCAAGTGGAATATTCATAATCTTTTTGTCCATCAAAACTTAATTGATGTTCTTGATCATTTTTGGTAGATTTTATAAACAGGTTGTAATCTTTTGTATAAGCAATCCAATTACCATCTGGAGATTTGGTTTCAAAGGGGTTACTTTCTTCCTCTATTTTTTCCTCGACTTTACTTAACGCATAGGTTTTTAAATCTAAAGTATAGTTTTTTTGATCTGCAGTAATAGTTAGATTTCCATTCTCTGTTCTTTTAATATTAGAAATAGAAAGCTCATTTTCTTTGAGTTCTTTTTCTAAAACCTCACTTAGAGCTGTGGCTAATTTTTCGTGATCAAATAACGCTTTTACTTTATAATCTGAAAATGAAACTGACTTATAAACCTTACCTTGTTTAGAGTGATTAATGAACCATAAACCAGATTTATCCTTAAACCAATTGACTTCTGTATAAAGATTAAAAGCTGTTTTATTATCATAATTAGCACGCATAAAGCTGACTGCTCTTTTATAATCATCTTCTGTGATATTTTGCGATTGAACTGACCCGAAAGAACAAATCACTGCAATAAGAGTAAGAACTACCTGTTTCATTTGTTTTTGTTTTTTATATAATCGTTCACTCGATTTTCAAGGATTGCTAAGGTTACTGTTCCTTGTTCAAGGACAATTTCATGAAAGTCTCTAATATCAAATTTATCACCTAATGTTTTTTCAGCTTTTAATCTCAATTCTCTGATTTTGAGTTCACCAATTTTATAAGACAAGGCTTGTCCTGGCCAAGAAATATAGCGATCTGTTTCGGTACCAATTTCATGTAATGACAAGGCTGTATTTGATGACATGTAATCTACAACTTGATCTCTCGTCCATCCTTTAGCGTGAATTCCAGTATCAACAACAAGACGGCAAGCGCGCCACATTTCATAAGTTAGTTTTCCAAACTGCTCATAAGGTGTGGTATACATTCCCATTTCGTTAGCTAAAAACTCAGAATATAAACCCCAACCTTCACCATAAGCAGACAAGTATAAGTTTTTTCTAAACTGCGGAATACTATCCCCTAACTCATTGTTTAAACTCCCTTGTAAATGATGACCAGGAACTGCTTCATGAACTGTAAGTGCAGGTAATGTATATAAGGTTCTACTTGGCAAATCATAGGTGTTTACCCAATAATAACCTGGATCTGTACTTTCTTTAGTGGTCCCAACATATCGACCAGCTGTATACTTTGGAGCAATCGCATCAGGAACAGGAGCAACTCCATAAGGTTTTCTTGGTAGTGTTCTAAAAAACTTTGGTAATTGCGCATCAGCACGTTTGGCCATACCTCGAGCAATCATTAATAGTTGCTCTGGAGTTTTTGCATAAAACTGTTCGTCGGTTCTTAAAAAATGAAAGAAATCTGCAAAGCTTCCTTTAAAGTTTAAATCGCTGATAATTTGCTCCATTTCAGCTTTTATTCGTGCGACTTCCTTAAGTCCGATTCGATGAATATCATCAGCCGTATATTCTGTACTGGTCGTATAAAAATTAATCCGATCTTGATAAAATGCTTTTCCATTTGGTGTTTCAGAAACCCCTAAAGTTGTTCTTGTTTTAGGGAAATATTCTGTTTCAAAAAAGGCCTTTACACGTTTAAATTGAGGTGTGACTTTAGTTTCAATAATATCTTTTGCAGCAGTTAATACGGAGTCTTTTTGAGCTTGACTTAAGCTTGTTGGTAAATTCTTAAATGGCGAATAGTAATAACTGTCTTCAAAATTATCTACAATATTATCGTTGTATGTGGATTCATATCCTTTAAAAATTACCAGTGGTTGAGATACTCCTTTCTCTAATCCTTCTCGAAGATTTACAAGGTGTTGGTCCACAAAATCAGGAATGGTATTTAACTTATTAAGATAATCTAAAACTGATTCGTAATTATTAAGAGGTCTAACTTCATAGGTCAGGTTACTGTGAAAACCAGTATCTGAAAGTAACGGATTTAAGTACTGTTCAAATTCGTAATAATTGATTTGGCCTTGGAGTACAAATTTTAAAAGCTCAGCTGAGATACGATCGGTTTCACTTAAATTCTCAAGTTTGATCTGAGACAATTCGTCTAATTTTTGTTTTGCAAATTCGGCTTCAGACTTATAATGCTCTTTTGTAAAAAGACCTAAAGGGTAAACTTTTTTATCATAACTCTCATTATCTTGATAGCTGTTGATTATTTGATCTAAATCGCTTGGTGCTGGAGCAGATGCTGTGACAGGCGTCTCTTTTTTACATCCAAAAACACATAGCAATAGGGCTGCTAAAATTACTTTAAAACGTTTCATCGGTTGGTAGGAGTTAGTTTCTTAATAGTTTCTTTTTTTATCGAAAGGAAGTACACTTTATAATGCACTGATTTTTTTTAAATGTGCTTCAATATCAACTGGTTTATGAATTATTATAGTTGACACTGGATATTTTTCTAACAACTTTTTTGGTCGTATTGGTCGGTTTTCAAATCCACCACCACAATTCGAACATACAAATTCCAATACATTTTTAACACAATCTTTACAATACGTGCACTCAAAAGCACAAATCATCGCTTCTTCAGAATCAAACGGTAATGACCTGTTGCAATTTTCGCAAGTTGGTCTTATGTCTAACATTTCAGTTTATAGTTTTTTAACGAATTCTGTTATAATTACAGTTAGCGTTGGTCCTACTTTACCTTCAATAAATGTTTCGTTTTCATGATCTAAACGAATGTTTCTAACGGCTGTGCCTTGTTTAGCAATTTGGCTAGATCCTTTAATTTTAAGATCTTTTATTAAAACGACGGAGTCACCGGCTTGTAATATAACACCATTAACATCTCTATGAATTAATTTTTCTGGATCAGCTTCACCTTCTCCTGTAGATTTAGCAAACTCCAATACCTCCTCTTCCAAGTACATCATATCCAATAAATCTTGAGGCCACCCTTCTTTTCTTAATCTTGATAGCATTCTCCAAGCAATAACCTGAACCGGTTGATGCTCACTCCACATACTATCATTTAAACATCTCCAATGGTTAGGATCTGTAATTTCTGGATCTTCAATTTGACTAATACAAGTTTTACAAGCAAGAAGTGACTTATCTAAACTCTCGTCTTTTATAGGAGCAACTGTATGTATTTCTAAGTGATCAACACTACCACACAATTCACATTTATCGTCTGCTCTCTTCTTTAATTCTCTTTCTAAACTCATATTTCTATTTTATTTCTCAAAATTACATTTATTATTTTAAGCTTTCTCTCATCTTTTTAGTCATGCCTTTAACAACCATATCGTAGGAATGGTCAATGAGTTCACATACTAGTTTAGGCTTCAATTCGCCTTTATAAATATAAACGGAATTCCAATGCTTTTTACTCATATGCCAACCTGCTGTGATGCTATCGTATTCTGCTCGTAATTCTTCAGCATAATCTGGATCACATTTAAGATTGACTGACCCTTCACCTTTCTCCCATTTTTCTAACGGAAAGAGCGCGAACATCTTTCCTAATACTTTAAGAACAAGGGTGTCTTGGTCAAAAGGAAACCCTTCAGTAACGCCTTTTTTCTTGAGACAGTAGTCTCTAAGTTGTTCTATATTCATTTCTAATTCATTGTCACTCTTGAGAACTA
>Ga0316189_10001217_pt1 | contig 25629 bp, 18 predicted proteins | sample LowCovwburrow_MG_FD_204930 | JGI IMG/M metagenome (GOLD analysis project Ga0316189, IMG submission 204930) | Coastal sediment microbial communities from Maine, United States - Lowes Cove worm burrow | ecosystem: Environmental > Aquatic > Marine > Coastal > Sediment | place: USA: Maine... | reverse complement strand
TCACAATCCCTCAGGTCATCGACCGGCAGAAGGTGAGGTACTTCGCCATCGCCTCCAAGGTCCAGATTTCCACGGATGACGTCGATACTTGGATCGAGGCGTTCGCTGCGGCCCCGTCGCCGGATCAACGGTCCAATGCCGAGTACCAGATCGGTTACGCCGACTTCACATACCTGCATACGTTTCTCGGATTTGAAGACATCGAGATCACCATCGGCACGGACGAAAATGGGGAGCCGATGAACGAGACGGCGAAGGCCCTACGATTTCCCGTCCTTGACCCTTTGGAGATGGCGCTCAAGCACGCCTCCAAGCTCTCGCGATTCTTGGTCCAATACGAAAAAGAGTTCGGGTTCGGCAAGACGCTGGTCAATCACAGCGCGGCCCACGTCAGCGACGAGGTGGCCAAGTGGGCCAAGTATCGACTCGCCGTCACGTTGTCCACGACCAGGGTTGGTGCCTTACGCAGCAAGGTCGACGACCTGAGAGGGGGAGGCCTGTGGGCGTACCTACGGGGTCGAACACTCACTCAGGAGAGCTACCAGGCTGCCGTCGACCTGGCCGCGGGTAATCTGGCCGGTTGGTTGCAGCGCGACGTGGTGCTTGCCTGGATCAACGTGTGCCACAGCTCTGGCGCCGCCGTCGCCAGCACCGTGGACAGCGAGGGACGTGGCCTCGCAGACGGAGCGAAAGTCTGCGTGCTGCACGACTTCGGCCGCGCGATCCGGGACCTGCATCAAACCCGGCCGGGCAACATGCTTGCCGAGATGCTGCACCAGCGTGCTCCGACCTACGTCGTGCTCGACGAGTATCTCTTCAGCGGAAAACCGATGAAGACCGCGCTGAAGGTGCGGTCGAGCATCAGCCAGGTGGTGGCCATCAAGAAGCTGGTGCTCGGTCGACTCATCGCGCGCGGCAAGGTGAGCTTCGTCGAGACCCTCAAGCAACAGGGCGGGTACCTCACCGATGCGGACCTCCTCGATGACGTCGACGACATCTACACGCGGGAGTCCCAGTTTCTCAGGCGGCTGGTCAAGGGCAACCGGAGCACGCTGAGCGACGAGAACCTCGCCCTCGAGACCATCGACATTCGCGTCTCCAAGATGACCGCGAGGCTTGGGAGCGCGGAGGCGGCCAGCGGGGTGCTGAGCATGCTCGGATGGTTCAGCGTGATGGACAGCATCCACACCTATTCGGAGCTTCACCGAAAGGGCAAGACCAAGCTCACCGATGACCTCTCGGTGACCGCCGCGATTACGGCACAGAGCCTCGCCACCGCCGAGCTCGTGTTGGGGGATCAGCTCAAGCAGGCCTCGAAGATCGGCCTCAAGGTCTCCCTGTCGGCCCTGGGCGTGGTCGTGAATGTTGTGGACGCTGGACTCAAAGCCAAAGAGGCGGACGAGCTGTTGAAGAAGGGGGACACGGACGCCGGTCTGCTGACGATGGCTTCGGCGGTGATGATCATCTACTCGATCCCGTTCGCCATCGCGGGGATCTGGATTGGCCCCGCGCTCGCCATCGTGGCCGGGGTCCTGGGGATTATCGCGACCTTCCTGACCGACGATACGTGGGATACGTTCCTGAAGAACACGGAGTTCGGAATCGAGGCGGGCGGCGGCTCGGCCGCGCCAGACTGGGCAGGCGTGACCTTGGATGCCCTGCGGGAAAACCCAGCCCAACAGGTACGCGCGCTCGCCAACTTGCTGAACAACTTCACGGTCAAGCGCTTGGGCGGGGGGACAGGCAAGCGCTTCGGTACATTCACACTGGTCATCGACATGGCGAGCCCCGACCCGTTGGCGGTGTTCGTGCTCGTTTGGCGATTTCGTGTGTCGGGGGAGTCGGAGGTTCAGACGCGGACGACGGTGGTGAGCACGTTCGGGAGCTTTGCCAAGCCAGCCGACGGCAAGAGGCTACAGATCCCCGGAGAGATTCGGGGCCCCGACGGAAAGACCTCGATCAAGACGTTCGAGAGCGCCGCGGTGGATGTCGTGGCCGGCTCGGGCACTGCCATCAAGGTCGGCGACCCGCTCGATATGCGTGCGCACATGGTTCCATTTCACCCCTGGGAGCGCCGCACGATCACCGGAGTCAGCGTTCGCGTTCAGCGTCTCGCGATGCAGTCCTTTGGCCGCCCGCGCTCCAAGGACAGGGAGTGGTTTCCGAGCGTCGAGTTGAACATCGGCGCGCTGCACGAGGAGGCGCGGCTGTTCAACGACACGTAGGCGACGTCGCGGTCGACGACGACGCCGACGCCCTGGCCTCACTCGGGCTCGACGGGCTCTGGGGCGTGGTCCAGGCGCCCCTCAAAGCCGCGGCTCGGATCCGCGGCGTCTTCGTGCTTGGACAGCGGGTCCAAGCGCTCCCCCTCGAGGCGCGCCATTGCAGCGGTGACCGCCAGGTCGCCGGTCACGTTGAGGGAGCTGCGGAACATGTCCAGGATGCGATCCATCCCGAGGATCAGCGCCAGACCGATCGTGGGGATTCCCGAGGCGGTCAGGACCATCGCCAGCGTCACCATGCCGGCCCCGGGCACGCCCGCCGCGCCGATCGATGCCATCGTCGCCGTGGCCACAATGCCCAGCTGCGCGCCAAGGCCCAGGTCCAGGTTGAACACCTGCGCGATGAACATCGCTGCGACGCCCTGGTACAGCGCCGTGCCATCCATGTTGACCGTGGAGCCCAGGGGGATCACGAAACTGGCCACAGGGTTGCTGACCCCGAGGTTTTCCTCGGCACATTCCATCGAAACCGGCAGTGCCGCCGAGCTAGACGATGTCGAAAACGCGATGAGCTGGGCGGGCCGAACCGCGGCCACAAAGGCCCTGGGCGCGAGCTTGGCGACATACTTCACGAGGAGCCCGTAGACGAGGACACCGTGCAGTGCGAGACCCAGCAGCACCGTCAATGCGTACACCACAAGTGCGGAGAGCACGGAGATGCCGCTCTGGCCGATCACGTCCGCGACGAGTGCGGCGACGCCATACGGGGCCAGCTTCATCACGATGTGAATGATCACCACCATCGCGTTTTGAACGCGGTCCATCAGGGTGACGATGGGCCGGCCATCCTTGCTGGGCAGCAACGTCAACGCGATGCCGAACAGCACCGCGAAGAAGATGACCTGCAGCATGTCGCCCGCCACAAGCGACTGCAGGGGGTTGGACGGAATGATGTTGATGATGTTGTCGATGGTGGACGGAGCTTCGGCGGCGCTGCTCACCTTGTCCCCCGCGCCATCCTGAAACTGCGCTTGCAGAGCCACCTGCGCTTTTTCGCTGATGAAGCTGCCGGGATTGATGAGGTGCGCACACAGCAGGCCCAGCGTGACCGCGGCCGCGGTCGTCGCCAGGTACAGGCCCAGCGTGCGTCCGCCCAAGCGGCCGAGCTTGCGGATGTCACCAAGGCTGGCGACACCGACAAGCAGCGACGCGAACACCAAGGGCACGATCACCATCTTGATGAGCCGCATGAAGATGGTCCCGATGGGCTTGAGCCAGGTGACCAGCGTGTTGCCGATGCTGCTGATCGGGATCGGCCAGACGGTAAACCCGCCGCTGTCGAGCTCGGTCTGCTCGACCTTGAGCCAAACCTCCGCGGACTCGCCCACGTCACTCACGCCGAGCTTGTCGCGCAGCACCCCCTCGGGGTCTTGCAAGCTCAGCAGCTGGTCGTAGTCGAGTCGAACCCGGCTCCACTGCGGGACGTCATGCTGCTCGCCCTTGGCCCCCGCTTTGGACTCGACCACCGTCTCCAAGACGGGGAGCAGCAATGGGGTCACGCCGTCCGCCTTCTTCCTGGCCTTGGGCGTCTTGAGAACGATCGCGGTCGACGGATCCGCGCGGTCGGTCCGAAGCTCGAGCCGACTCCAGGCCGTGACGCGATACAGATCGGCGTCCAGGAACATCGACTTGGGCCCCAGGGTCAACCCCAGCACCGCACCGACCAGCATTCCGATCAGGATCTTGGTGTAGACCTGCACGCCGCAATTGGTATCACGGCGCTGCGGCACGCCGCGGCCCACCGCCGCATGCTAAGCAACCCCGCTGTGCGCCCATGCGTACCGACGACGGCGCTACTCGCCGTTCTCGCGACCAATGTTCCAGGGCGACGTGCCACACTCAGCGGAGAGCTGCGTACCTGGGTCGTCACACGCGAGCACGTCGTTTGGAATCGGCGCGTGCGCAACGATCGCGTTGCCGTAGATCTCGCGACACGCTTCCTTGGGATCGGAGAGGCTCGCCGTGATGTCGGCCGCGGTGAGATCGCAGCTCACAATCGTGCGGCTGTTGTCGCCCGTCTTGACGTAGCGACAGCCGGCCGGGAGGCTGAATTCATCATCCCACCCGCCGAGGTGGAAGCCACGCTTGGTCACGTTGCCCTCGGCATCGGGTTGAGCCGGAACGACCGTGCCACCGATCTGCTCGAGCGAAACACCAGGTACCGAGCAGCCGCATTCGGCGAGCCGGTTGGCCACCGCGCAGATGGCTGGGTCGGACCGCCGCCACGACAGACCAAAGGAGCCGGCCATCCAGCAGCCGCGGTAAAACGGCGATTGGAACTCGTCGTTGGGGTCGCTGAAGTCGGGCAGTGGAGCCAGGATGCTCTCTTTGGCTCGAATCTCTGCGCAGGTCGAAACCAGGCTCGACGCGGTCGCGTTGGAGTTGGTGTCGAGCTTCATGCGGAAGAACTCCGCATTGACGGGGAACCCGAGCACATCGGGCGTGCAGTTGCCGGCCGAGCACGGCAGCGGCCCCGGAACATCCGTCATCCACGAGGTGAAGATGCACTGACCGACGACGGAGGCGGCGTCGTCCTCGAGATCGAAAATCTCGTCTTCGGAGATCGTCAGCGCGCACCCCTCGGAGTCGTCTCCGTCCACGCAGATAGCAAACGGCGTGACATCGCCGGGTGCCTCGGAATACCGACGACCGAGATCCAACGCGTCGTGACCGGGAAGCTCAACGATGGCGAAGTACTCGCAGTACTCCTGGCCGCGATCGTCTTGGTTGTTGGCGTTGACCCCCTCGACGTCCGCGCACGACCACCGCACGTACTCCTCGGTGAACGCCCGCCGCGAGCTCTCGAGCACCTCGTCTTGGCGGTCGGCACACTGCTGGGCACGTTGCTCGGCGTCGACCTCTTGCGGCGTATCGCACTTGGCGCCAATGCAGACCGAAGGGGCGGCGCCGTCGTCGTCGTCACCGGAGCCGCAGCCAAGAGCTAGGGCGAGGGAGATCGGTGCGAGATATCTGGTCAGCTTCATGGTCCGGTGCCCTGAGTAGTCAGAAGTAGGTGAGAAGCCTACACCGGATCCCGATGGGCTGCCTGTGATTCTACCGGCTCCGAACGCGCGCGTTCACACAGCCGAGGACAAACCCTCGAATTGGGCCTCCGTTGCGTTTTCGCTGGTGTAGCCGCGTTTGCCGGTTTTTTGGAGGTTGGCAGCGCTGCCGACAGACGAGCGAAATCGCGCTCACTGTCGACCCTACGGGCCTCGGGATCGCGCGCCGTATAGTGACGCCCGATGGACGCCGGCCGCAGCTCCGCCACGCGCCACGTCGCCGTTCTCTTGGGCGCGACCGTGCTCGGCGGACTCGTGGGTTGGTGGCTCGGAGGCGCGCTCGTGGGCGTCGGCCTCGGGCTTGCCCTGGGCGCTGCCGCAACCGTTGGCGCGATCGCCAATCGGCTCGGGCGAGTCGCCACCGCGCTGGATGGACCAGGACCAGACCTGTCCGAACTCCAACCCAAGCAAGCACTCGCCACCCTGAGCGCACTGGCCGGCGGCGGTCAATTCGACAGCCCGCAAATGCGCGGGTTGGAGGTGGTGGCGGAGAAGGCCAAGGATGATCCCTCCGCGGCGCTCGGCGAAGCCCGTCGCCTGTTGGTCAAGTACCCGCGCAGCCCATTGGTCACCGCCGAGGTCTCTCGACGCTACCGCGCCATGAACGACGAGACGCGGGCATGCACCGCCGCCGCAGACGCCATCGCGTTGGCGCTCGATGGCGGCATGAACCCGATGGCCGCCAAGCTCCTGGCGGAGTTCAAGTCCGATCGTGACAAGTTCAAGCTGAGCGCCGAGCACCGCGCCCGACTGGCGGGTGCGGCGCGGGCGGCCGGCGACGACAGCGGCGCCGCGTGGTGCAAGGCCGACCTCGGATGAGCGGCGGCGACGTCGCTCCGCGGCAAGGTTGAGGCGTCGCGGCTTGGGCGGCATCGCTCGGGGTAGACTGTCCTTGCCGATGACGTCTCTGGGCACCGACGACACGCTGGCGACCGAGAGCGAGCCCCAGCAAGTAGCTCCGGGGGGCGTGACCAAGTCGCTGGAACGGGGCGCCCAGGCGGGGCGATACGTCGTGTTGCGCAAGGTCGGCGCGGGCGCCATGGGCGTTGTCTACGCCGCGTACGACCCCGAGCTTGATCGCACCGTCGCGCTGAAGCTGCTGCAGCCCGACATCACCTCAAGCAACGCGACGACTCGCCTCCTGCGCGAAGCACTCGCCCTCGCGAAGCTGTCGCATCCCAACGCGGTCGCGATCTACGACGTGGGCACCATCGACGACGACGTCTGGCTGGCGATGGAGTTCGTCGTCGGCAAGACGCTCGGCGAGTGGCTCGAACTGGGCCGCAAGCCGTGGCGTGAAGTGCTCGAGGTCCTGCGGCCCGCCGCCGTTGGGCTGGCCGCCGCGCACGAGGCCGGACTCGTGCACCGCGACGTCAAGCCCGACAACGTCATGCTGGGTGATGACGGCCGGCTGCGCGTGATGGATTTCGGGCTCGCACGCGACTATCGCGAGCCCGCCGACCTCCCCGATGAGGACGCCTCCGCCCCCCATCACGATCAAAGCGCAGAGATTCGCTCGGGGCGTCAGGTCCTGTCCGAGTCTGTGACACGCGTGGGCGCCATCGTGGGCACGCCCGCGTACATGAGCCCCGAGCAGATCCGTGGCGACGCGACCGACGGACGCACGGACCAGTTCGCGTTCTGCGTCATGTTGTGGGAGGCGTTGTACGGCGAGCGCCCGTTCCGGGGTGACTCCTTTGTCGAGCTCGCCAACCAGATCGTCGAGGGGCGGCTCCACACACCAACCGGCGGCATGGCGGTGCCCGCTTGGCTGCAACGCGTGGTGCACCGTGGGCTGTCGCCCGAGGTCGATGATCGCTGGCCATCGATGGACGCGCTCCTGGAGGGGCTGGATGCCGGACAGGCCGGAGCCCGCACCCGAAAAGTGGCGACCGTCGCTGTCGCCGTGGGGCTTGTCGGAGCTTGTGCACTGGGCTTGCAACACCTCGATCGGAAAGGCCGCATCGATGCGTGCGCGACCGCTGGCGCGACCATCGAGTCGGTCTGGGACGACGCGATGCGCGACCGGCTGCGCGAGAGCCTGCTCGCAACGGGAGCCGGCCACGCGGCGGCGACGGCCGACAAGCTCATGCCCTGGCTCGACGAACACGCGGCGGCCTGGCGTGCGGCGCGGACGGACGCATGCATCGCACACACGATCGACAAGACGACGTCTGAAGATCTCAACGACCGGGCGCTTTGGTGCCTCGATGAGCGGCGACTCGAGTTCGATGCCCTGGTCGTGGAGCTCTCGAGCGCGACCACCAAAACCGTGAGCCGCGCGGTACGGGCGGCCACAAACCTGCACGCGATACAAACCTGCACCGATGCTGTCCTGCTTGCGCACCTGCCGGTCCCCCCCGACGACGACCGCGGAGGAATCCGCGACGTTTCGGCCACACTGGCCCGCGTTCGGGCGCTCAACGCAACCGGTGCGTACGACGAGGGGGTCTCCCTCGCCCGGGAGGGCATCGACGGCGCCCAAGCGGTTGGTTGGCCTCCTTTGGTGGCTTCAGCGCGCTTGGAGCTCGGCAACTTGCTGCAAAGGGCGGGCGAGTACGAGGACGCCGAGCAGAGCCAAGAGCTGGCGTACTTCGAGGCTGGGGACTCGGGCGCCCACACAGAGGCATTTCTTGCCGCCAGCGGGCTTGTGTACACCGTGGGCTATCGCGGGAATCGGCATGACGAGGGCATCCGGTGGTCCAAACACGCCAAGCTCGTGCTCTCACGCCTCTCAGACCAGAGTGGATTCTTCCGCGCAGACCTGTTGAGCAACCTTGCTCTCGTGTACGAGTCCAGGGGCGCATTCGAGACGTCGGTCGCGCTCAACCTCGAGGCTCTCGCACTTCGACAAGACGCGCTGGGCGCTGACCATCTCGCGGTCGCGTCGAGCTTGAACAACCTCGCCCTCGTCCGCCACTCTATGGGGGAGTACCCAGAGGCGGCCGAGCTGCATCGGCGCGCGCTCGACGTCAAGATCGAGGCGTTGGGCCCGGAACATCCCAATGTCGCGACCAGCCTCGGTAACCTCGCCAATGTTCGCAAGGCACAGGGCGAGTACGACGAAGCGGTCAGGTTGTACGAGCGGGCCACACAGATCTTCGAGGCTACTGTTGGACCGGACCACCCCGATCTCGCCACGGCACTGCACAACTTTGGCGGGCTGCTGGGCGGCCGCCGGCAGTACGCGGCGGCCATCCCGTACTTTGAGCGCGCGTTGGCCATGCGGGAACACAGTTACGGACCCGAACACGCCAACGTCGCCGACACGCTGCACGACCTCGCGCTCACGATGAACTCACTTGGGCAATCGGATGAGGCGCTCGCGCTGCACAAGCGCGCGCTGACCATTCGAGAACGAGCCTTCGATCCCGACCACCCGAAGATCGCGGGCAGTCTGCGAGGCCTTGCCTCCGTACACAATCGGAGGGCAGAGTACGGCAAAGCTGCGCTACTGCAGGAACGCGGGCTGGCGATCCAGGAACGAGCGCTCGGGCCGGATCACCCAAGAGTCGCTGACACGCTCAACAATCTTGGGAACCTCCGAAATCGGCAGGGTGCATCGGACGAGGCCATTGCGCTCCACAAGCGCGCGCTGGCGATCCGAGAGAAGACATTTGGTCCCGACCACGCAAAGGTCGCCGCCAGCCTCGACAACCTCGCGAACGCCTTGCAATCAAAGGGCGAGCCCGATGCAGCACGAGTGATGGCCGAGCGCGCCCTTGCTATCCGCCTAGAGACGCTCGGGCCCGACGATCCGGCCGTCGGCTTCAGTCTCACCAACCTCGGCAACGCGCATCGGCGGGCGGGCGAGTCCAAACAAGCCAAGGCGCTATACGAAGAGGCGCTGACGATCTTCGAGGGGTCCCTGGGCAAGGATCACCTCAAGCTCGTGCATCCGCTGTCGGGTCTGGCGGAGGTCGCTCTCGAAGCGGGCCAAACGGAGCAAGCCGTCGCCTTCGCGGAACGGGTGTACAAACTCCGACAGACCAACAAGGTCGCGGGCGAACCGTTGGCGAGTTCGCGCTTTTTTCTCGGCAAGGCGTTGAGCGCAGGGGGGACAGCGCCCGCGCGCGCCGTTGCGTTGGCCGAGCAGGCACGCGACACCTATCGGGAGCTCGGCAAGACGGACGCACTCGCCGAAGTCGAGGCGTGGCTCGCTGCGCACCCGCAGTAGCTACCGCGCGCGAATCAGCCAACGCCGTGCGAGGCGCGTCGAGGTGAAACCGACTCAGACCGCGCAGGTGCGGAGGGTCAGCTGACCTTCAGCGAGGGCGCCGGGCGGTCGCTGGCCTCTGCGGGCGTCGGCTCCACGGGGTCGTGGAACTGGGCGTACCACCGTCGCAGCTTCATGATCGAGCCATCGCCGTCACAGAGGATCGGGCGCGAGTGGTACTCCTTGCTCTCCCAGATCTGCATATCCTCGTGATACGTCTTCATCATCTGCCAGTCGATGAAGCGGCGGAGGATCTTCGAAAATCCGGGGATCTTCGACTTGCGGATCATCATCGTCATTCGATGATTGGTGTACTCCTCGTCGGCAGGGACGAGGGACGAGAACACAAGCGCCGTAGCGCCTGCGGGAAGCGTCGGGAAGTGCACGTAGTGGAAGCCCGGCTCCACCATGTGGAACTCGAGACGGAAGTTCAACGTCGTGCCCAGCCGTTGCACACACGACGTTTGGGAGATCCGCAGCTGACGGCCGTCCTCGGCGAACTCATTGACCGGCATCGCGTGCCCGTGCACCGCCCAAAAATGCGGGCTGTCGACGGAGTTCTCCATGATGTCTTGACCATGGATGCGCACCTTGAAGTCGTACGTGTACGGCTCCATGAACTCGCTCTGGTCGAAGTTCTCGATGCTCGGCAACGGATACTTGGGCGTCGTGCCGTCCTTGTCGCGATACATGAAGATGAGCCCGTAGGCCTCCTCGACGTGATGCGACTCGACCCGCGCCTTGACCGGGATCTTCTTGGCGTAGGGAATCTCGGTGCACCGACCCGTGCGGTCGAACCTCCACGCGTGGTACGGGCACTGCACTGAGTTGCCCTTGACGCACCCACCGTCGGAGAAGTGGGCCCCCAGATGCGGACACACGTCGTTCAGCAGGCCGACTTTGCCGTCAGCGCCGCGGAACATGGTGAACGTCTGGCCGAACTGCTTGACCTTCTTGAGCTGACCAACCCGAAGATCCTTGCTCCACCCGAGCTGAAACCAGCCCTGGTAGTACGGGGGGATGTCGTAGCGAAGCTCTTTGTCTGCACCCATGCGCGCCGGAAAAAATGAGTACCGCGCCAGCGGGGCAAGCTCAAGCGATGGTGCGCACTACCGCGACCATGCGCGTCCTACGCCGCGTGCGATCTCGCGGCCAGAGTGCAGATTTAGCCGGACTCCTGCACCACGATGACCTCTTCGCGCTCCAGCTGCGCGACCTCCACCCCGATGAACTCCCAAAACAGCGCCCGTGCGTTGTCGTCGAGATCGAGCACGTCGGCCTCGACCCCGCGCATCGTGGGATCATCGATCACCCGCGTAACCCGACACGGCACGCTCAATGAGTCGCCACGGCCGGGGTGTACGATGCACAGAACAAAGCCCTCCCCGCGCCCCAGAGCGTAGTCGGTCTGGAGCAGGATCGTGCCCTGGACGAGGTCCCGCGTGTACATCTCGACAAGATCGCGCAGCAGCGGCGCGCGGACCTCGAGCACTGCACGCACATCCGCGTGACGTGCGATGAGCGCCCGCGGCGGGGAGCGACTGGCTCGCACCGCGACGAGCGGCTTGACCTCCAAGACCGTCGCTTGGGCGCGGGCTTCATCGATAAACCGAGCCCACAGATCGCGGGCCGGACCATCGAGCCCATACAGCGCGATGCCCATCCCGGGGACCGCACAAGGCGCTCCGTTCGTCGTGGCCGGCACGGTGTGCACGATCATCCCGTGCACCGAGACATCCCCCAACCCGAACGGAAGCTCCAGGTCGAGGGTGACCAGCGCGCGCACGGGCCCCACGATGGCGCCGCGAACAAAGAGCCCCTTGGCCCCGACGTCATGCGTCGTCGCGCTCGTCTTTGCCCGCCCCACCCCGACCTCGACGGGAACCTCGATGAGGTAGCGACGCTCGCGTGGTTTGGTCATTCCGGCTCCGCGCAGCAGCGGAATCCGGCGGAGTACCGCGTGCGCTGATCCTCAGAAACAAAGCGCGCGGAGTAGCAGCTGGGCTGCTGTTGGAAGGGATCGGAAAACGAGCCGCCGACCAATGCTCCCGACGTCGTCCACTCGGCGACGTTTCCAACCAGGTCAAACACCGCCGCACGCGTGACGCATCCCTGGTTTTGCCCCGTGCGGTCCAAACTCTCGGGGAGCTGCGACAGGCAAGCGTTGGCCGTCTCCTCCCATACCCACGAAGCCTCCGTGCCAAAATACTCCACCGCAGGGGGCACGGCGCGACGCTCGTTGCAGACCGAAGGGCTGTAGTTGCTGCCGTACGGGTAAGGCCAGAACTCTTCGCCCGCACACGCGAACTCCCACTCCGCACCCGTGCACAGACGCTTCCCCGACGTCTCGCAGGCCAACACCGCTTGCTCAAACGAGATGAACCCCTGGGGCACGGACAATGCCGTCGAGACCGCGCGGATGCCTTGCTCGGGAGGCGGGTGATACGGCGACCAGCTTTGGACGCCCTGCCCCTCGTCGTCCACCACGACCACCGAGGCTTCATATTTGTCGATGCAGTACAGGTTGGTCCACGGCAGATCGATCGACAACATCCCGTCGGGGCAGAGGTCATCCCAGTGCTCTTCCACCAGCCCCTCGTTGGGCAGCGGCATCGTCTCCGGACTGCAGCGACCCAGTGGGTCTGTGCAGCAAACGTCACTCGAGTTGGGACACAGCTCGAACTGTTGCTGCTCGTCGAGCCCCGAGACGGCATCGAGGGGCGCGGTGCACTGGTCCGCGGGAATGCACAGCCCGGGCGCGCCGAGCCGGCTGCACGCTGGGGTCACGGGGATGCAGCACTGGGCCGGCAGCGCACCCCCGCACAATCCCGAGAATGCAGACTCAAAGCTGAGGCACTCCCACTCGTTTCGGCACTTGCCGAGGACGCCCGCGACCTCGCACGTGGGCGAGATGCGATCGGATGGCTCCGGCCCGCCCGTACTCTCACCGTCGGCGGCCCCCGACGAGGACGACGACGCGGCGGACAACCCGGACTCGGCCAAACCGGAGGACGATGATGCGGTTGTGTCGCCGCCTGAGGTGTCCGCCAAGTCGCCGCTCGGCGTGCCTCCGCATCCCGCCACCACCATGCTCACACCGAGCAGTGTGTCGACGCTGGGGGCACGACGCATGAGGATCAGGTTACTACAGCCGAGGGCGCGATTTCCGACGGGGCCAACGATCGGAGGTGCGCGCTCGCGTAGGAAGCGCGACGGAATCGGCGGCCGAGGCAGATCCCACCGAGGGGCCGTGGGCAGCCGCGCGGACCCTGTTCCCCCCGATCCCCGGAGGTCAGAGGCCGCCCATCGACCGCTTGTGACCCCGTCAACCCACCGATTCCGCCTCGATGCACGGGAGTTTGCGCCGGACGCGGCTCGCATGCTTCATTGCCCCCGCGCCGGCCGGGCGCGGAGCGCTCATGCTCTTTCCGACGTTCGACTTCTTGCTCTTTGCCCTACCGGTCCTCGTGGGGTTTTGGGCGCTGTCGGGACGACCCGTCGCCCGCGTCGCGTTCCTCACCGCGGCCAGCTACTTCTTCTACATGGCGGGTCCCAAAACGGACCCGCCTCCGGCCCCCTGGTACTTCGCCGGCCTGCTGTTGGTGTCGACCACGCTCGACTTCATCTGCGGGCAGAAGATCCACGCCCTGAGCCAGCGTGCGAAAGCGGCGGGCAAGTCCGATCCCGTCGCAGCGCTCGCCAACCGCGGACGCAACCGCTGGCTCATGCTCAGCATGGTCGGCAACCTGGGCCTGCTCGGCTACTTCAAGTACACGAATTTCCTGATTCAGGCGTTCTCGGACGTCGCCGCGAGCATGAACATCTTTGTGCCCGCGCTGCACCTGGATGTCGTCCTCCCGCTCGGCATCAGCTTTTACACATTCCAGAGTCTCAGCTACACGCTCGACATCTGGCGCGGCAAGCTCGAGCCCGAGACCTCGTTTGCACGCTTCGCGCTCTTCGTTGCGTTCTTCCCCCAGCTGGTCGCCGGCCCCATCGTTCGCGCCAGCGAGTTCCTCCCGCAGCTGCGTCGCGGGCCGAGTTTCTCGCGCGACAACTTCGAGTCGGGTGCGTTTCGGATCGTGCGCGGCCTGGCCAAGAAGGTGGTGCTGGGAGACTGGGTCGCGTCACAGCTATCCGACGTCATTTTTGACGCGCCCGGCACGTTCACCTCGGCGGAGCTGTTGCTAGCGCTGTACGGCTACACGCTGCAGATCTACGCCGACTTTTCGGGCTACTCCGACATCGCGATTGGGCTCGGTCTCATGCTCGGGTTCAAGCTGCCCGAGAACTTCGACCGCCCCTACCAATCCCTCGACATCGCTGAGTACTGGCGGCGCTGGCACATCACGCTGTCGTCGTGGCTGCGCGACTATTTGTTCTTCCAGGTGCTGGCCAAGTTTGGTGCCCGCGCAGGCTACTTCGCGGTTTGGCTCACCATGTTCTTGGTGGGCATGTGGCACGGTGCGAGCTGGAACTTCGTCATCTACGCCAACATCCATGCCGCAGCGATGGTGTTCAACCGCTGGAACCGAACCCGGCAAAACAAGAACAAGAAGCTCAAAAAGAAGGGAAAGCACAAGCCACTACCCCTGCGGCTTGTGTATTGGTCGGTGGGCACCGCCGTCGGTTTTGCCTTGGGCGCGGGCTTGGTCCACACGTTCTTGCACCTGCCGTGGCCCCAGGCCGCGGGCTTGGCCGGGTTTGGCACGATCGTGCTTCTCGGCGTCTGCGCACTCCCGATCAAGGGCGGCAAGCTCGTTGTCTTTGCGCATATCTTCCTGACCTTCCACCTCATCGTGCTGTCGCGGATCTTCTTCCGCGCACCCGACCTCGACACCGCACGCGCGTTTGTCGAGGGCCTCGTCGCGTTGAACACCGAGCATCTGATCCGACCGGGTTTGGTGAGCATCTGGGTGTACGCAGCCCTCGTCGGCGGCCTGGTGCTTCACTTCACGCCCAAGCGGTGGGTCGACGAGACACTGATGAAGCTGTTCCGCCGGACTCCGGGTGTGCTGCTCGGCCTGGCGTTTGTCGCCCTGTGTTACGGGCTCATGCTGCTGCTCCAGGGAGCGCCGCGCGCGTTCATCTACTTCCAGTTCTGAGTGCTATCGTTGGCAACGCTGACCGCCGTGACCGAGACGACCGCCGCCAAGAGCCCCCAGGGCCTAGACCAGCGCAACCGCGAGGCCGACTCCACGGCGCCCGAGAGGTTTCAGTGGCAGATGCTGGGATCGGTCGGGCCCGCCATGGCCGTCGTGTTTGTGTCGCTGGTCGCCGTCTTCACGGTGCCGCAGCTGGCGGAGTATCGACCGTGGACAAGCGACGATCCGCTGCCGTTTTGGAACGTACTGTCGCGCCCGTTCCCGAGCGAAGCCGCCACGGCCGCCCAGGCGCACGTGGCCGCGGTCGACAAGGTTGCCGACGAGGTCCTCGCTGCGCCCGATCCACCGCCGCCGCCCGTCGAGCCCGCCAAGCCCGTCGTGGAGGCCGAGGTCGGCACCAAGCTGCCGCCGTTTGCCGCGGGCCCCGACGACAGCGCCGACGTCAAAACCGAGCTTGAGCTCCCGACCGGGCATGAGCTCGACCGCTTCTTCACCTCGCTCGCACGCTCCGACGCCTCGATCGCGGGGGCCGTCACGCGAGCCGTCCACTGGGGCGACTCGGCGATCGGCGTCGACGGCATCCCGTCGGCCATCCGCCGCCGCATGCAAAACCGATTCGGCGACGCCGGCCATGGGTTCCACCTGATGGCGCCCGCCAACACTTCGTACCGTCACCGCGAGGTCGATTTTCAGCACAACGGCAAGTGGCACGGTTGCTTCATCATCCAAAAGTGCCGCAGCGACGGACACTACGGATTGGGCGGCATGACCTTCCGTTCGGTGGGCGGCGCGCAGAGCAGCTTCGCGCCGCACGAAAAGCGCAGCTCGGGGCGGGTCTCCAAGCTTGATCTGCACTACGCCGCGCAGCCCAACGGGGGCCAGATTCGCATCCGCGTCGACGAGGGCGAGAAGATCATTGTCGACACCGAGGCCGACACGCTCGAAGACAGGTTCCACTCGATCGAAGTCCCGGACGGACTGCACGAACTCGAGGTGCGCGCGGCGGGCAGCGGTCGGGTACGGGTCTACGGGGTCTCGATGGAGCGTGATGGCCCGGGCGTGGTCTGGGACGGCTTGGCGCTGGTCGGCGCGTTCACGCGGCGCATGCTCGAGTACGACGCGACGCACCTCGCCGCGCAGCTCGAGCACCGCCAAGCAGACCTGGTCGTGTTCACGTTCGGCGGCAACGACATGGTCCGAAAGATCAAGATGTCGACATACGCGGACGAGTACCGAGAGGTCGTGCAGCACGTGCGAAAGGCCCGCCCCGAGATGGATTGCCTCATCATGGCTCCGCTGGACCACGGCGAGCGGCAGGGGCAGCGCATTGTCTCGCGCCCCGTCGTGGCCAAGATGGTCGAAGCGCAGCGCAGCGTGGCCAAGTCCGAGGGCTGCGCGTTCTTCGATACGTACACCGCCATGGGTGGCGACGGCTCTGCCGGACGCTGGTTCCGCCGCAAGCCCCGCCTGATGGGCGGCGACTTCGGGCACGCGACAGGCAAGGGTCACCAGGTCATCGGCGAGCTGTTCTTCCGCGCGCTGGTGCATCGCTACGTCGAGTTCCGCCAAGCCCGCGACAGCGACGGTGGCATCGACGCCGCGGCCAACCCGACTCCAGCTCAGCCAAAAGAGTGATTCCATGACCAACTCGCTGCCCGGGGCTTTTCTCGCTACCGCCAAGGCCTTTCCGCTTCGCCCCGCCCTCGAGGTCGATGGCGAAACCCTCGACTACACCGAGCTGTCGCGACGTGCACGGTCACTCGCGGCCACGCTGCAGGCGCACCGACCCGACGATGCAGTCCCGCTCACGTGTGTGCTCGGGGCACGGTCGGCGGCAGGTTTTGTCGGCATCTTGGGCGCGCTGTGCTCCGGGCACGGCTACGTGCCCATGCTGCCGACCTACCCCGCCGCCCGAATCGCGTTGATGATCGACCGCTCCGAGGCGCGGACGCTCGTCGTCGATGCCGACGGGTGCGCTCTGTTGGCCGAGGTCCTTCCGCTGGTTGCGCGACCACTGACCGTCATTGTGCTCGCGGGCGAAGCGCCCGAGCGGGCCGACGGCCCCGGGCATACCCTCATCGACGCCGCCGCGCTCAAACCGGCCGACGCCTGGGTCGAGCCCGACATTGCGCCCGACGCCATCGCCTACCTGCTGTTCACCTCCGGCAGCACGGGCGAGCCCAAAGGCGTGATGGTGGCGCACCGCAACATCTTGCGGTTCCTGGCTGTCGTCAAAGAGCGGTACGCGTTGGTCCCCGAGGATCGGCTGTCGCACGTGTTCGAAGTGACCTTCGATCTGTCGCTGTTCGACCTGTTCGCCTCGTGGACGAACGGCGCGTGCCTGTGTGTCCCCGACGCGCGACAGCGCATGCTGCCGGCCAGCTACGTTGTCGCGTGCGGGCTGACGGTGTGGTTCTCCGTCCCCTCGACGGCCCTGCTGATGAAGGACACGCGCACGCTCGTACCCGACGCGTTCCCGAAGCTCCGGGCCTCCCTGTTTTGCGGCGAAGCGCTCACGATGGCGGTCGCCGAGGCGTGGGCCGCCGCCGCGCCCAACTCGGTGGTCGACAACCTCTATGGCCCCACCGAGCTCACACTTGCGTGCACGGAGTACCGCATGCACGAGGGCTCCACGGGTGAGGCCGAGGGCGGCATCGTGCCGATCGGTGCGCCCCTGCCACAGATGGTCGTCAAGGTCGTGGACGAGGCGCTCGCCGACGTCGCGCCTGGAGAGTCCGGAGAGCTCATCATGGCGGGGCCGCAGGTCGCCCTGGGCTACTGGCGGGATCCCGCGCGCACGGCCGCCGCGTTTGTCGTCCCTCCGGGAGAATCGGCCGTCTACTACCGCACGGGCGATCGGGTTCAGCGCCCGGTTGATTCGGGCCCGTTGCTGTTCTTGGGCCGCATGGATCAGCAGATCAAGATTCGGGGGTTCCGGGTCGAGCTGGGCGAAGTCGAGGCCGCGCTGCGCGACGAAGCCGAGGTGGACTCCGCGGTTGCGGTGGGCTGGCCCGTCACCAACGCGGGAGGCGCCGAGGGCATCGTGGCGTTCATCGACGACGCTACGGTCGATCTGCGTGCGCTCAAGCGCCGACTGCTGACCCGGCTCCCGCGGTACATGGTCCCCAAGAAGATCCGGCTCATCGAGACGTTTCCGCTCAACGCAAACGGCAAGATCGACCGCAAGGCGCTGCTAGGGACGCTGCAAGCCCCCGCGTAGCCACCAGTCCTGCCCCGCGTTGTCCCGCGTGCGCACACCCTGCTAGCCTGCGCGGCCAGATGAGCCTCACCCGAGACGCATTGGTCGAGTACCTGGAGGAAAGTGCCGGGGCGGACATGGACGACGTCAACGACGACACGCCCCTGTTCTCGTCTGGCCTGGTGGACTCGTTCGCGATGGTCGACCTGCTGATGTTCCTCGAGAAGCACACGGGCACCAAGCTCGGGCCCGAGGACATCGACCTGGACAACCTCGACACCCTCGCCCGTATCCTCGCGTTTGTGAGCGCGCGAAAGCAGCAGGGATGACCGCCGCGCCGGGCATCGTCGTGCTGGGCTCTCCACGCTCGGGCACGACTCTGCTGCGTCGGATCCTCGACGCCCACTCCAACATCGCCTGCCCCCCCGAGACGTACGTCTTGTCGGCAGCGGCCCGGTTCCTTCACGAAGAGAAGTTCGACCACGGGCTGCGGATCGGCGTGTTGGTGGGCCTAGGCTACGCAGGCGTTGAAGAAGCCGACGCCCTGACGCGCCTGCGCGAGTTCACATTTGGTTTGCTCGCCGACAACGCCAAGCGCCAGGGCAAGCCGCGGTGGGCCGAGAAGACGGCATTTGATGCCTTTCATGTGGCTGCCATCCGCAAGCTGTGCCAGGGGCACGTGCGCTTCATCTGCATGCAGCGGCACGGCATGGATGTCGCCTGTAGCCTCGGCGATCTCGTGGACAAGACGGGTGGCTATGTCGACGAGCTGCACCCGTACATCCGGCAATACCCGCAGCGGCTTCAGGCGTTTGCCCATGCGTGGCGGGATACGTCGACCGCAATCGCCGACCTGGCCGACGAGGACGACGGTGCCCTGCAGATCCGCTACGAAGACCTCGCAGCCGACCCGGAGGCCGTGGCCCGCAGCGTGCTCGCACACGTCGGCGAGCCCTGGGAGGACGGGTTGGTCGACCGCGCGCTGAGCAAGACGCCCGAGCAAGTCGGCTTTGGCGACTGGAAGACGTACGGGCGCGCGCAAGTCGATACCTCGAGCGTCGGCCGCTGGAAGAAGCTTCCCGCCCCTGCGCTTCACGGCATCGCGGAGATCTGCAATCCGCTGCTGACCCGGTTGGGTTACGACGCCGTGCAGGCCGACGCGGTGGACGACGAGGACGCGCGACGTCGCTACGAGCTCGGGCTGATGATGGCGCGGATGAAAGCGGCCAAGGCCGCCAAAGCCGCCGTGGCCAAGGCCGCCAAACCCGCCAAGGGCTGACCGTAACATCCGGGCCCGCGGCGGCGACAACCCTGCGTGCATCGAGCGGACAGTCGCGAGATGACGCTCCGCGAGGCGCGACGTCGGTTCTTCGCGGCCAGTGGTTTTGCGACGGACGGTGGCTACGACGACCGTTGGGCCGACGCCCAGTTCGGGCCGTTGCCGTACTCCGTGCCCAATCCAGCGATGCGGGCAGCGGCGCTGCGGGTGCACGACCTGCACCACCCGCTCGCGGGATACACAGCCGACTGGCGCGGCGAAGCCCAGATCAGTGCCTGGGAGCTGGGCTCGGGTGGCGGGGGGCGCTACATCTACGCCTGGTTTGTTGCGTTGTTTGGCCTGGTGACGGGCTTGCTCGCGCTCCCCCGCGCGACCTGGCATGCGTTTGTGCGCGGGCGCGGCAGTCGAAACCTCTACCGCGAGGCAAGCCCGCTGCGAAGGCTGGGCGAGCGCGTCGAGACTGTGCGGCAGTCGCTGGGAATCAGCGGCACGCCGCGGTCGGCGTCCATCGCGGACGCCGTCTGGTTTGGCCTGTACACGCTGGCGGCCAGCTCGCTGACCTTGTTCTTTGCGCTGGGCTCTCCGCTGCTCGTCGCTGCCGCCGTGGGTCGGCGTGCAGTCGCTGGACTGCGGTGCCCGTATGCAAGCGCGCCCCTGTAGCCCGTCGTCGCAGTCGTGTACAACCGCGCCATGCGTGACGCGCCGCAGCACCCCGACACCGCTCTGATCCACGCTGGCGAGTCGCTCCCGCGCCATGCGGGTTCCGTCACCATGCCCGTGTTTCAGTCGGCGACGTACGAGTACGGCGGCGAGGGCGACTACGATGCCGTGCGATACCTGCGGCTCAACAACAGCCCAAACCACGACGTACTTCACAAGAAGCTGGCCATCCTGGAGGGCGGCGAGGATGCGCTGGTGACCGCCAGTGGCATGTCCGCGATCACCACGACGCTCCTGGCCACGCTAGCGCCCGGAGATCACCTGCTCGCGCAGCGCTGCCTGTACGGCGGCACGCACGACTTCGTGACACAGACGCTGGCCGGCCTCGGCATCGAAACCACTTTTGTCGATGCCGATGACCCACAGGCGTGGGCGGCGGCTCGACGAGAGACGACCAAGGCCATCTACGTCGAGGCGCTCACCAACCCGTTGCTCGAGGTCGCGGACCTGCGCGGCGTGGCCGAGTTCGCGAAGGCGCACGGCCTCGCATCGATCATCGACGCGACGTTTGCCACGCCCATTTTGTTGCGCCCGCTGGACCTCGGCTTCGACGTCGTGGTCCACAGCGCGACGAAGTATCTCAACGGTCACTGCGACATTGTCGCGGGCGCGATCATCAGCTCCAGCGCGCGCATCGACAAGATTCGCCACCTGCTCAATCACCTCGGGGGCACCCTCGATCCGCACGCTTGTTTTCTCTTGCACCGCGGCCTCAAGACGCTCGGTGTCCGCGTGCGCCACCAATGCGAGACCGCACTGAGCGTGGCGCAGTTCCTCGACGCGCACCCCGCCGTCCAACAAGTCGCCTACCCCGGGCTGGAGAGCCATCCCAACCACGCACGCGCCCGCGAGCTGTTTGCCGGATTTGGCGGGATGCTGTCGTTTGATGTCGTCGGCGGCGCGGATGCAGCGGAGCGGGTCTCCGCGACGACGAAGCTGTTCGTCAACGCGCCCAGCCTCGGCGGCCCCGAGTCGCTGATCACGCTGCCCGCCCAGACCTCGCATGTCGGTATGGACCCGAAGGTCCGACGCGGGCTCGGCATCGAGGACAGCTTGGTTCGCGTGTCGGTGGGTCTCGAACACAAAGACGACCTGATAGCCGACCTCGCAGCGGCGCTCGCGGCCGGGTGAAGCAAACCGCTCACTACTCGGTGTACGGCGGCAGCTCGAAGATGAGCACGGAGTCATCGCCGCCCGCGTGGCAGCCCGTGCAGGTATCGTCGTTGAGTCCTGCCGAGACCAGCCGCTTGCCGCGCTTGTACTCGCCCCAAAACCAGCCTTCGGACCGTCGCTCCATGAACGAGAGATACTCAAAGTCTCCACCGCTCATGGACGACCAGCCGTCCTTGACGATGATGGAGCCCTCGGGCCACTGCGTGGGAATCTCCCCGCTGGACTCGGCTTCAGCGATGGCATCGGACATCACCCCGTTGATGTACACATCGATGAACCCGCCGTGCGGTCCCCCCTGCGCGGGTGTCCGGCCGCTCTCGAGGCCAGGGGCTCGGGCGTACGAGGCGCGGTAGTCGTCGTCCTGGATGGCGTTGCGCAGCTCCCGAGCCTCGCGGCCATTGCACGCAGGCAGCGCACACCCAGCGACGAGGCAGAGGATGGATGCGAGCCGTGGGCCGTGGGTCATCTGTGCATGGGTATGCCCGACCCTCACGCACGGTTACGCCCGCCGTACGGGCCAGGTAGGGCCTACTGCACGCCGTTGAGCGCGTCGACCACCGCAAACAGGTCGCCCGTCTCGTAGAAGTCCACGGCGATAAAGGTCGGCAGACGACCGGCTTCGCGGTGACACTCGCCCACCCGATCCATCAGCGTTTCGGCGGCGTTGCTTGTCTCCGCCGCGGCGGCATCGGGGAGGCCGACGCCGTTGCTCAGCCAGTGGTTCATGAGCATCAATGCGTGCCCCGTCTCGCCGCGGTTGAGCACACAGCTGAAATCCTCCACCGACGTGAAGGTGTACGGCGTGTCCCACGCGACGTCCCAGACGTGGTGGTACCAGGCCGGCGGCGGGCCTTGGCTCTCGGCCGTCACCACGAGTCTCGTATCGGCGTCGATCATTTCGCCCAGCGTCGGCCACGCGCCGCCGCGATGGGTGTAGGTCAGGCCCACCAAATCGACCTCGACATAGTCGGCCTCGACGTCGGACGGATCGACGCTGTCCTGATAGATGATCGTGACCACCTCGCGCGGGTGCTCCACGAGAAACTGGTGCAGCTCGGTCATCACCTCAACGTGCGAGCGCGAGCCCAAGCCGCAGCGCCCGTGGCACAGCACGGTCTCGCCGTTGTCGTAGGTGACATCCAACAGCAGCACACGGATCCCATCCTCGAGCTGGGCGAGCACAGGCCTGACCTGGTTGGCATTGAGAACGGAGAAACCACTCTCCGTCGCCGCCACCGAGTTGTGTGTGCCCGGGAAGACGACCGCATCGTAGGTGCGACCGCACAAAGCGGCTGCACCGTTGCAAGGCATCGCGTCCGTACCCGTGCTGTCGTCGGCCGACGTCTCGTCGCTCGTCGCAGCGTCGGTCGTTGAACCAACGGCCCCGGACCCCACGGAGTTGGAGGTGTCCACGCTCCCGGAGCCGGACGTCAGCGGTTCGGTCGTGGCTGTCGCGGCTGTGGCCGTGGTCGTCGTGCCCGCGGCACTCTCCGCAGACCCCCCCGAGTTGCAGCCCACCGCAATGGCCGCGACGATCCACAACCCGTTGCGCACGAGGCCAACGATACACGACTACGATGGGACGAGTTCGGCGGGAACGCACAGGTACGGGCTCAATGAGCGCTCGCCGCGACCGTCGACCGCCACGCGGCACAGCACCACGGGTGGCCCGGCAAACGGATCCAATCGCGCGGTCCAGCGCGCGAGACCGACCGGGACGTCGACGTCTTCGGTGGAGCAGATGGTCCAGCCAGCCACTCGATTCGACGCGACGCGGGCTATCCAACGGGCGCCGCCGCTGCGCACCGCGAGCGCACCCAACGCCGCACTCACGCCGACCGTGAGGCACGCAACCGCCGCCCGAAACGCCGCGCTGTCGTCGGCCAACGCCAGCGCGAGCAACCCTGCCACCACGAGCCAGCCGCCGACCGTCGCGAACAGCCGCGTGCGGCCGTACCACGATGGGTTGCGGTGAAGATGAACCCAATCGCGCAACGCTGGGATGCACCCCGCGCCGAACACGAGACCCAAGGGGGCTGCAAACGCGCCGCCCACAGCCATGCCCGCCAAGAAAAGCGCGACGCGGACTTCGCCCATCATCGCGCCCAACCCAAACAGCACGATGCCTGCGTTGGCCGCGGCCGCGAAAGCAAACCAAGCCAGCACCGCGCGGGGGTGGCCGGCGGCACCGCTTCGTAGAACCCATCCCGCGGTGGCGAGCGCCACGGCGCCCGTGCTCAGGGCTCCGAGCCAGGCGACATCGGTCTGAACGGGGGCTTGCAGCACCAGCGAGAGCATCCACGGGACGACGGACGCTCCCACTGCGGCACCCGCCAAGCCGATGGCAAGGCTGGTGAACGCTCTGGGTACGCGGAGGTCGATCCGGGGGGAATGCATCGAGTGCTGCTGGTTGAAGAGGGTTTACGGGCGAGGTTTGTTCCCGATCTGCAAAGAAATCTCGCCGACGACCGCTTCACCTGGAGTCATGGGTGTGCATGGCGTCGCTTTGGCGATCTTTCGGCTCCGCGGCCGGCCGCTGCTAAGCTGTGAGTGCGTGAAATCGACAGGACGGATCATGATGGCCGCCGTATTGGCGTGTTCGTGCCGTTCGGGCGACTCCGCCCCGGGCCCCGCGCCTGCGCCGCCCGTGGCCGATCTGCCCACCGCGCCCGCCTCCGAGGCAACCCCGCCCGAGCCCGAGCGCGCTCCCGAGCCCCTCCCCAACCACGCGGTCGTCACCGACGCCATCGCAGCGGCCAAGAAAACCGCTCAACAAGGCGTGCTGTCGCCCAAAGAGCCCGTGCAGCCCGAGCTGCAGCCGCTGCCGCCCGGGCCGCTCCCCGGTCTTGCGCTCGCTGCGGACCCGCTGCCGGGATTCTTCACGCCGCTGCAAATGCCACCCGAGGGCGATCCCCTCGCCCGCTTGGAGCAAGGGCTGGCGGGCCTCGAGGCTGGCACGCGCACAGAACCGGTGCGCATCGCGGTGTACGGCGCCTCGGGCACGGCCGCCGATCTGTGGACGGCGTACCTGCGCCGCTACCTGCAAGCGCGTTTTGGTGACGCAGGGCCGGGCATCGTCTCGGCCGCGCCCCACAACCGCTGGTACCGACACCACGAGCTTTCGGTGAAGGGGTCCAAGCACTGGACCAAGCGCAACGCGTACCGTCGCGATGGCGACGATGACCCAGGGTTGTTCGGGCCGATGGGCGTCTGCCACGACACGACCAACAAGCGCGCGTGGACAGAGATAAGCCAAGGCCGTCGCGCCCCGGATGACCGCAGCTTCGCGTCGTATGAGCTGCTGTACCTGCTCCAGCCCGACGGCGGGAGCTGCCGCGCCCTCATCAACGGGGCCAAGGTCGCCGACATCTCCACGGCACTGACCCCAGGAGAAACCGCGCCGCGCCTGGGGAGTCACGTTTTGCCGATCGATGCGGGGCAGCCCACGCTGCGCATCGAGGCCAAGGGCGACGGGCCACTGCGCCTGTTCGGGGTCATTGCGGAGACGGGAAAGCCTGGCGTGGTCATCGATACCCTCGCCTTCGACGGCGCCAAGATCACCAACCACCTGCGTTGGGACCAGCCGTTGTGGGCCGAGAGCATCCAACGCCGCGACCCCGTGATGTACGTGCTCGCGTTTGGGACCAACTCGTCGGTCAACCTCGAAGACCCGCTGCAAGAGTGGGAAGCGGGTTTTCGTACGATCTTGGAGCGCTTCCGAACGACGCTGCCCAACGCGGGCTGCGTCATGATGGGCCCGGGCGACTATCCGATCGTCGAGGGGGGACAGCCCCTGCCCCGCCCTCGGCTCGCGGAGATCCGCGCCATCGAACGCAGGCTCGCACCGGAGTTTGGTTGTGCGCTGTGGGACGCCCTGAGCTTTGTTGGGGGTGAGGGTGCCAAAGCGGCTTGGGTCGAGGCAGGCCTCGCACGCGACGATTACCTGCACCTCACGCGCGCAGGCTATGTACGGCTCGGCATCGGTTTTGCTGATGCGTTGATGCAGCGCTATGACTGGCGCAAGGTCCGGGAAGACAAGCGATGATGCACACGATTCGGGTTTGGAGCGCCGCGGCGTTGTTGAGCGTTGCGTGCGATGGCTCTGCGACCACGAGCCCGCCACCCGCCGCCGAGCCAGACAGCGAACTGGCCGAGCCCGCGGCGGCCCCCGAGGCGGAGGTTCTCGCGGCTGCGCCCGCCACCACGCCGACCACCACCCCCCCGGCAACCGCCCTGGCGGCGGCACCACCCGCCAAGCCCAAGTGGAAGCCGCGCGCCGACGATCCGACCACGGCCGAGCATCCGCTCGAGAACCCTGACGCGCTCTCGTACTTCTACGACAGCCTGGCGCGCGTCGATGATGGCGACAAAGAGGTCATCCAGGTGGTGCACCTCGGCGCCTCGATGATCGGCATGGACGATCTGACTTCCGTGCTGCGCGGCAAGTTCCAAACCCGCTTTGGTGACGGCGGCGCGGGCATGGTCTTGCTGCGGCGCTACATGACCAACTACCTGCATCGGTGGGTGGGGCTCGACGCCAAGAAGTGGGACCACTGCTACATCGGCTACCTGTGCGACAAATCCGGCCGCTAC
>Ga0316189_10001216_pt1 | contig 25635 bp, 21 predicted proteins | sample LowCovwburrow_MG_FD_204930 | JGI IMG/M metagenome (GOLD analysis project Ga0316189, IMG submission 204930) | Coastal sediment microbial communities from Maine, United States - Lowes Cove worm burrow | ecosystem: Environmental > Aquatic > Marine > Coastal > Sediment | place: USA: Maine... | reverse complement strand
TCGCGCCTCCGCTGAGGCTCGGCATCGCTGAGCCCGACGCGACCTACGTGTTCAACGCGTCGGGCCAGGAGATTCGACTCAAGGGCTTGCTGTGCCTGCACGACGCCGCGGGCCCGTGCAGCAACGCTGTCAAAGACAGCCAGCGTACAAAGACCCACGACGGGTCAACCCGGACCGTTTGCTTGGTCTGGGGCACGCGCGCGCTCGAGGGCGCCGCGAAGCGGGCTATCGACTGGTATGTCGAGCTTCACGAGCGCGCTGGCGCCGTGGTGCAGCGTCAATCCTCCCCAAACACGATCGTTTGAAAAAGAGGGTCACGCCCCGAGCACTTGTGCCTACCGATGGCATGAAGAACGCATCCCGCTGGCTCATCGGCCTCACCGTCCTCGCTATTCCATCCGTCGCCCTCGCCGCCGACAAGGTCTCTGACCTGTGTGGTTGCTGCCCTTGGTGCGGGTAGCGGTATAGGTTCATACGCAGTGACGTTGGACCGGACATGCATCCCCATGCGCGCGCACGTTTGCAGCGGGCACTGGCCGAATTGGCGGCCGGTGACCGCCGCGCGTTCGACGACGTCTATGCGGTTGCGTGGCCGGTCCTACAGTCGCTGGCTGGGCGGCTGCTCGGCGACAGCGCTGAGGCGCAGGACGTGGCACAACGCGCCCTGCTCAAGCTTTTCTCCAATGCGTCGCGCTTCGACCCCACGCGCGACGCATTGCCGTGGGTACTCACGTTCGCGATCAACGAAGTCCGATCGATCCGGGCACGTCAACGCCGACGCCCGCTCGCTGCGTTGGTCGAGCCCGCGTGCACCAAGGTCAGTCCGGAGTCGCAGGTGATGGATGCCGACCTCATCCACGCCGTTCAGGCGCTGGCGGGTACGCTCACCCACGAAGATCGAGTCGCGCTTGGCCTCGAGGACGGACAAACTGCTGCAGGCGCCCCAGCAACGCTGCGCAAACGCAAGCAGCGCGCGTTGGCCAGGCTGCGAACCGCGTGGAGGAGGATCCATGGCGTCGCGTGACGAACTCGCGGTGCGGGCCCGCCGTGCGTACGAACTGGGACGTGCTCGGCGAGCTGCGCTGGGTGTGTGGCCCGTGATTCCGATCGCAGCGATCGCGGGTGTGTTTGGCGACTTCGCTACCGCGGCACTGCTTGCGATTCCCCTGGCACTTGTCAGCGCCGTACTGCTGTATATCGGCCGCGGCTTCGACCGCGCGGTCGCGGCGGGCTGGAACGCGGGCGTGATTCCGATGGTCTCGGCACTTGTGCTGTGGCAGGGCGCCAACTGTGCGGCCCCGTGCTCGCCGTGGTGCCTGCCAACCTGCGCGGCGACCAGCATCGTCGTTGGCGCGTGGCTGGGTTCGAAGATGGGCAAGCAAGAGCGCAGCGGACGGGCCGCGGCCTCGCTCATCATCGCAGCGCTGACCGCATCCCTGGGCTGCTCCGTCATCGGGATGGGGACGCTGGTCGGAGCCGTTGTCGGCCTCACGTTAGGGCTTGGCCCCGTGTGGGCCTACCGCTGTGCCACTCGGGCGTGAACCCGCAGCGCAATGCTGCGGTCAGCCCGCGGGTGGGGTGCACCCCGCTGCGTTGGCGACGCCAAACCCAGTCATGTCGGAGTACGTATAGGCCCCGTCCAAGCCCACGTAGGCCTGCGAGCTACCGTCATCGGCATCGATACGAGTCGCGGTCGTATTGCCCGCTCGCCAAACGAAGCCGCCCCCGTCCACGCTGATGCCTTTGCCCTGTGCGCCGCCGACAACGTAGGTGTCGAGAACGTCCAAGGTCTCCGGGTCGATGCTGGCCACCCCAGCGCCGCCCGTGTTGATGCCCATCCAGATCCGCCCGTCGCCGCCCTGCGCAATGCCAGACTGTCCGTTGGCGAGCAGAATTGGATCGGTTGTTTCGGCCCAAGTTTCGGTCATCGGGTCGAAGCGCGCTGCACCTGCGCCATTGCTGTAGCTGGTCACCCACGGCCGCCCGACGCTATCGACGGTGAGACCGTACGGCGCCGTGTTGTCGGAGTGCTCCCAAATCTGGTGCGTGAAATCATCGCGGTCGACGCGGGCCAAGAACCCGTTGTTTTGCAAGAGCCAGAAGTTGCCCTCACTGTCGACCGCCCCGCCGTAGGGGCCAAAACCCTGGCAGCTGTAGTCGGCAAGATCGACGACCTGCAGATCCATCCCGGTGTCTCCATCGATCAAGTGCACGTGCGTCGTGGAGTCGCCACCGAACCCAGGGGATCCTCCGCCACACCCTGCCGTCCACACCGCCTCGTCCTCCCACTGGCACGCTCCACGGTTGAACGTGCCAGGCGCCCACGCAACGGGTCGCTGGACCGTCCAGTTGGGGAAGTCGCGGTACCAGTCGACGCATTCGTCCTGGTCCCAGGGGAGCACGTCGCCTGCTCCGGTCGACGTATCGATCGCGCCGTTACCATTGGCGTCGTCACAGTCCTCCTCGTTTGCAAGGATCTTGATGAGTCCGCCGTAACGGTTCGCCACCGCCACCGCGCGCCCGGAGATCGACACGGATGTACGCGAAGGGTTGCCCGCGCCATCGCTGCGTGTCAGGTAGCGACCGACCTCGGTCACGCCGACCGTATCGACTTTGGAGACCGTCGACTCCGGTGAGTTTGCGATCCAGATGTAGCTGAACTCGCCGACCTCCCCGCACTCGCAGTCCGCGGGGGGCGTATCAGCGACACCGCCAACGTCGAAGATGATCGGCCCGCCGCCTGAGGAGTCCGGATCTGACGTTGCCGTGGGCGCGGTTGTCTCTGCTGCGCTCGCACTGCCGCTCCCAGTGCCGCTTGCACTCGCGCTGCTCGTCGCCGGCCCCTCCGCGGACGCCGACGCCGACGTGTCGGCCGTCGTGTCACCCGAGCCAAACCCTTGTCCTGTGTCGCCACCCCCGCCGCCGCACGCGATCAATAGCGATGCGCCTGCAAACAAAGTCACTGAGCCCCGTCCACCCATGGGGGTAGCATCAACCGAGAGTCTTCATATTGTCACTGCAATTCCGCCGATGTCGCCTCGCGCCCCCGGCCACAGACACACGGATCTGCTAGCGTTGTGGCGCCGATGCGCAGCTGGTTGTCAGTGCTGGTCTTCGGGATGGGCCTGAGCGCGTGCGCCGAGAAGCCGTCCGGCCACGCACACTGGAGCGCCGCCTGTGCGCACGCGGGCGAGCTCTACAAGGCAGCGGGCGAGGCGTGGACGGCACAGGGCTGCGTGGAATCGTTCTCAGCCTTCCCGCTGGAGGTCGCAGACGATGTTGCGCGATGCATGCGGCAGCAGACCAGCGTTCCCACCGAGCCGGCCCCGGACAAGGGGTGCTGGCGCGCGGAGACACGCACGTACTTCAAGCGCGTCGATGAAGCGACGGAAGCGGCCGGCAAGCTCCATCAAGCCGTCCAAACCTACATGGACGCGAACTCGCGCCTGCCGAGCAGCTTGTCCAAGGCCATTGGCCACGCAGAGCCCCTCGATCCGTGGGGGCGGCCGTTCAGGCTGCGTCCCGTGACAGAGACAGACACAGAAACAGACTTCGAGGTTCGCTCGGCTGGCCCAGACGGCACGTTCGACACGGACGACGATGTCATCGCCGCGCCAGACTTCATCTACTTCCAGTTCTGATCTGATCCGATCCGCTATTTCGCGGCTTTGGAGTCGGGCGCAGGATCCACAGGCTGGCCAGCGGGTGGCTTCGGCTCAAGCTCGGGCGGGCAGAAGATAGGCGAGCCGCCTTTGGAGCACTCCCCGTTGGGCGCAACCGTGATCTCCGAGAGCCACTTCTCGCGCACTCCAGGTGGGCACGTCACCTCCTTGGGCGGGGGTGGGTTGCACGTGCGGTCGGGTTTGCATTTGTACTCGACGGTCTGCCTGCACACCCCTCGATGGTCGATCCAGATGTCGGGCTCGGGGGCCTTATCGACCTTGCCCTCGACCGAGCCTGCCGCAGCGCCAGAGGCACCACTCGCGGTTTCGGTCTTGGAGTCACCGCACGCGACGACCAAGACAAACGACGACGCCAGCGTTCGGAACTGCACCCGCGTAGGGTAGCAGGCGACTACAACGGCCGGATGGACCCGGACCCGCTCACGTCTTTGTCGACGTCGCCCGGATCGCCCGCGTAACGGACGGAGCCAGATCCACTCACGCGAGCACGGAGCGTGTCGGTCGCGGTGAGCCGGACACGGCCGGACCCTGAGACCTGGACCTTGGCCTCCTCGACGGGCAGCTTGACCGCATCGACCTCGCCTGACCCGGAGACCTCGGCGGTCAGCTCCGCGGCTTGGCCCGAGACGGTGAGCTTGCCGGATCCCGAGACCTCAAGAACGATTGCATCTCCGTGCAGCCCGTCGGCCTCGATCGCAGCCGACCCGGATAGATCGATTTCGCGCAGTGCTGGCGTCGTGAGGAACACGTTGAGCGGCGTGCGCGTCGAGTACGAGCCGTCGACATAGACCCGCAGCTCATCACCGTGGAGCTCCGTCTTGACCATCGGGACCAAGTTGTCGTCGCCAGCGACGCGCGCACTCGGGGATGCGCCAGAGCGAACCACGACGTTGAGCGCACCGCCGACGTCGAGCTCGGTGAACGCCTCGATCGTTCGGCCCTCCTCAATGCGCTCGCCGCTGCCTTGTGTGGGGCATCCCGCGCAAAAGACGAGCGCGAGCAGGGGCGGGGTGAAGATACGACCGAGCATCGTTGCCTAGTGTCACGCCGACGACTCTGGGTTTCAACACAATCGCCTACCCGGCGATCCACGCGGAATCGGCGCAGAGGCCGCTGCTCGAACGCTTCTCCGCCGCCTGGAGACGGGTCACGACGTCAGGTACAATCGAAGCCTTGAAAGCCTGCGCTATGCGTAAAATTGCCTTGGTTGATTGTCGCGCCATGCGGCCCATTGGGCTCATCGCCGCTGCCGTTGTGGGATTGGGTTGCCCGTTTGAAGAGACCACTCCGGTCGCTGGCACTACCGGAGCGAGTCCCACCGCGGCCTCCACCGCGACGGCACCGACCGGCACGGGCCTTTCGGACGTTGAGACCGTCGAGACCACTGGCAGCATCACCGACGTGGACGGCACCACCGTGGGGCTCGACGATACGGCCGGGTCGAGCACCGACGATGGCGAGGAGTCGACGAGCACGGGTGAGATGACCGGGACCGACACCGGCCCCGAGCCCCCCGACTTCTTCGACGATTTCAATCGCCCCGACGCTCCTGTGCTGGGGAACGGCTGGGTTGAAAAATTCCCGGGCGCATTTCAGATCACAGCCGGTGAGGTTGTCTACGAGACCGGGGCCAACAGCCTCTACTACAACAATCTCTTCTTCCGCCCGCCGATCGAGGGCGCGGCGGACATCGAGATCGCGGTTGATTTCGACATCGTCAACTTCGACGACAACAACGAGCCTCACATCGTCGTGCGGGCTCAGCCGGATACGTTCATTCTCGACAACCCATACAACGCGTACATTCTTGTCCCGCGGCCGAGTTTAAACGACCTATGCATCATGCGCTTCATTGGCGCAGCCGCCTACGACGACGCCAGATGCGAAGCATTCGTCGAGAAGGGGGAGCTCTTGGAGGCGGGCGAGACCTACCGACTCATCCTGCGTGTCGAGGGCGGTGGTCCCGTCAACCTCGTCGGAAGACTCGAGCACAGGGTCAACGGCATGTTTGAAGAAATCCTGATGGTGAACTGGTCAGACGAATCGCCCGCAGCGATCGTCGACAGCGGCACCTGGGGCATCAGCGGCGGAACAGAGGGCGTGACGCTGTTGAACTACAGCTTTGACAACGCACGCGCCGTCCTGCTCGACGGGCCCTAGCCGCGGTTGCGCAGAGGGAGCCGTCCGGCTCCCGCGCGGTCACCAGGAGTCCGGCGACAAACTGTGGAAGTAGGCCCGGAGCGCGTCGATCATCTCGTCGCCCCGTTCGAGATCATCCCGTAGATTGTCGAGCTCCTTGGGATCCTCGGTGAGATCGTAGATCTCCTCTGTCTGCTTCTTCTCGTTGATGATCACCTTGAAGTTGTCGTCGGTGATCCAAGCGATCATCTGCTTGTGCTCGGCGGCGATCGGCCGAGTGTGCGTGGGCGTCTCGCCGCGGAGGTAGGGGACGAGACTCTCTCCGATGAACTCGGGCGGCGTATCGAGGCCCATGAGGTCGAGAATGGTCGGCCCCACGTCGAGTTGCGACACCGGTGCCTCGACCTTGCGGGGGACCACGCCTGGAATCCGGAACACCAACGGGACCCGGATGAGCTCTTCGTAGAGATTGCGGTTGTGATATTTGCAGTTGTGCTCGCCGAGCCCCTCGCCGTGATCGGCGGAGATGATCAGCACGGTACGGTCCCAGAGCCCCGCCTTTTCGAGGGACTTGCGTAGCCGGCCAAGCTGCTTGTCGACAAAGACGATCTCGTTGATGTAGCGGCGCTTGTTGCTGCCCTTCTTGCCGCCGACATCGTAGGGCGCGTGCGGGTCCATCCAGTGCATGTACATGAACATCGGCCGCTCGCCCTGCTCGAGCAGCCGCGGGATCGCGTGGTCGAGCAGCTCGACCGAAGTCACAAAATCAAACTTGCCGCGCTTTTCCGGCTTGAGAATCGTCTCTTCTTCGAACGAGCGCACGATCCCGTTGGCGTTGATCAACGACCGATACTCCGAAACGAACGTCACCGTCTGGACCTCGGCGTCGTGCAGGATGTCGGTGAACCGCGGCGAAGGATCGCTCTTGATCACCGGTCGGTACGACTCAGGATTGGTCCAAGGCAGCTGCGACCAGTAGCGCCCTGCGAACAGGCCGGACAACGAGTACCGGGTGCCCGACGAAGACGTCCGAGCCAGGGCGAAGTCAACGCTCTCTTTTTGCAGCTGGACGAAGTTCGGGAACCCCTTGCGGTGGACCTTGTTGCTGACGACGTCGGCGCGAATTGAATCGATCGTGATCAGAATAACGATCGGATTCTCGGGCAGGAGATTGGCCCCGCTGGCCGGTACCCACTCACCGGCGACTCGACTGCCGCCCGACCCTGCCGCCGTGCGCCGAATGAAATTGCGAAGGTCCGCGAGGTTGGGCATCACGACCGCCCCGTCGACTTGGAACAACGCCACGAGCACAGCGTTGCTGGGCCACACGAGCACGGACCACCCCGCAACGCCAACCGCGGCCGCAAAGCCAACGTAGCGCAGCCGTTTGGCCAGCAAGCGCAACCCACTGGGAACGCTCGCCAGCGACGTGCCCGACAGCGCCGTCCCGGCCAGGGTCGCGGCACTCCACGACACGTAGCAGTGCACGCCCGGGTACGCCCCGTCGATGACGCGCTCGTGCATGACAAGCGCCGCCAGGGCCGTGCCGACCGCCCCCCACCGCCAGCCGCGGCGGGCCATCCGAGCCCCCACGAAGTACGCCGCGGGCACGCTCAGCGAGAGCGCAAGGTACAGCAGCGTCTGCTGAGGCTCAGGCTCCGCATCCTCTGCGTAGCCCATCGCAAACCCGATCCGCTCCGCAAGACCGCGAAAGCTCGGACGCAGTGCGAAGTAGCCGACCGCAATCGAGAGCAGCGTCAGCGCGACAAGGCTGGAGCGCTTGGACTGCAGCTTGGCCCACTTACGACGCGCGCCGCCCCAGCCAAGGATCACCGCCCACGACAGCAAGCCCACTGCGAGCAGCTGGCCGGCGTCGTAGAAGTGGTGCGCGAGCCGAACCTTGAGCCCGCCTGGCGGCATCTTCAGGGTCGCGATGTACGCCGCATTGACGACGGCCGCCGCTACCCAGGCAATGCAGTGGCCTGCCGCGAGGGACACGGCGGGCGACGCGTCCGAAGGGACCGCTGCGTTAGGGCCGCTTGGCTCGGTCTCGGCCGACATTCGCGGTGTTCTACAGCATTCGCCTCGCCCCCGCGACCGCTACGGGACCCAGATCTGCCGGGACTGCATTCCGCCTGGGTACGCATACGCCGAGTAGCAGCTGGCGACGCCTTGCGCGGTCGACTGACAGTGCGTGGGGTCGTCTGCGCCGTCGGAGTAACCCATTTGCACGATGCCGAAGTCTTGGGCGCTCGTGATTGTGTGGGTTCCGGGTTCGAGTGTGGTCGGGCACCCTTCGATGGGGTTGCCCTCGTCATCCAGTGGGCACAAACGAACGTTCGCGACCTCGAAGTCTCCGACCGTCTCCCAGCCCGAAACGCCTTGGTTGTCCAAGAAGACGGTTTCGCCGCCCGCAGGGCGCGTGATCTGCACGTAGTTGAACGGCCAGCCCAGTCCGGGGTGGAACACGTAGCGGTTGAGGAACTGCTCCGCGGGGACCAGCTGATACATCGCCGAGTCACCCAGCGAGGTCGTGCCCAGTCCGCCGCGCTCGATCGCGTTGTCGGATGGCTGCGGAAATCCAACGGCTTGGAGATAGCCCACAACCATCAACGCGTCATCGGGGGCGGTGACGCCTTCCACGACGAAACTCTCGCCGTGCGGGACTGAGATCTCGATCCACGCGCCACGGTTGGGCAGCGTGCACACACCGTCCTCGAGCGTCGCAGGCGCAGCGCAGTTATCAGCCGTGAGCACGTCAGGCGTCGTCGTGAACGACGTGGTGTCCTTGCCACCAGCAAAAATCCGCCAGTGCGACCACTCGGTCTCTCGCTCGGGGGGCGCCGCAGCAACGTATCGCGTGCCCCAATGCTGGACCGGGATCAGCAGCTCCTGGAGCGGGTCACACACACCGCCAGGCGCATCGCTGACCCGCCCGCACTGGAGTGCACCGACCACCCAAATCGGCTTGTTCGACGTGATGACCGTGCCGGACAGGTCGCGATCGGCGATCTCGATATCGTCGTACTCATTGCTCGCGGTGACCCGCAGCGTGTCGTAGCGATTGAGGAGCATCGTTCCCGTCTCGCCCGCGAGTACCTCAGCGGGCGCAGCCAAGCCGTACGTCGGCACGGGTGGGGTCCACTCCACGACAGTGTTCTTTTCGAGTGCGATGATCTCGAAGTAGCTGGGCGTGCCAGCACCGCTGGAAGCCAGGCCGCCGTAGGAGTTGACGACGTAAACTTGGCCCAGCACCGAGTCGGGCAGCAGCAGGGACGAGTCGTTCTGGCTCGACTGCAGCAACGGCGCGTGCAGATACGCGATCACAGGGTAGTCGCTGCGAATCCTGAACATGCCGCCACTGCGAAGCCGCGAGCGCTCTCCTGCAACGAAGTCGTTGTCGATCTCCCAGACCTGAGATCCACCTGGGTCGAGCTGGACGGTCTCGATGGGGATCTCCACGTTGGTGCCATCTTCGATTTGGAAGAAGGACACCGTCGCGGCCCGTTCAGGGTCGGGGTTGGAGACGACGACGCCATCGGGCAGCTCTTCGCGCGGATGGAGCAGGCGCGATGCGACGAACTCACATCCCGCTGAGCTCGGGACCAACGCTGTCGCTTCGCAGGCGCCGATGCATCGGTCGACGGTACACGGCGCTTGCGTTGGCGTGGCTCCGTCTTCACAGACCATGCACTCCGTGTTGTTGGGGCACGGATCAGCGTCCCACCCGGCCCCGGTTGACGCACAGGTCTCGAGGACGCCCTGGCCCGCGCAGCGCACCACGCCCGGCTCGCACACGGGCTCAAAATCACTGGTCAGCCCGGGCGGGTCGGACTCACCGACCGCGTCGTCGGTCGCCGCGCCCGTCGTCGTTCCCGCGTCGGATGCGGACCCGCTGTCGTCGCTTTTGCACGCGGCGGTCACGGCAACGGTGGTCGCGACGGCAAACAAGAGCGAGGTCCGGGTCGCGCCAGCAAGAAGCGCGCTGGGGCTCGTCGACGAGTAGTCCATGGCTACATTGTGTCCGGGCCGAAGGCGCGGCACAACGTCGGCCGTCGGGCGCCCACCGCCCCTGCGGTTTTTGCGCCATCTCGCATCGCTAGCCCGGTTGTGACGCCCGCCAGACGAGCTCCGCCCACGTCCAGCCCCAATTCCCTTGATCGTGACGCAGGGCCCCACTGGCGGCGGAGTGGGACGAGGCCCGGAGCCCGAAAACGTGTGTTATCTGTGTCGCGCGTGTTGCTCCGTACGCAGGTAGTCCTGGCGATCGGCGTGGGCTGCGTCATCGCTCTCGCAGAGGCGGTGGTGGTCGGAACCGGGGAAACCGGGGCCAGCTTGGGTGGCGCGGCCATCGTCGCGCTCGGTCTTGCGGCTGGTGCGGGGCTTCTCCTGGGCCCGCTTCAAACGCTTGCCTTGTGGTTGTGGGGTTCGTTCGCGCGGCGCGCCGGTATTGCGCAGTGGTGGACTCGCGCGACCGATCCCGAGGGCGATCGTGATCCCGTGATCGCGTTCCATGCTGCCGCAGCCAGCGCCTTCGCGGGTGTACTCGGATTCGCTGCGTTTGTCTGGCTCGTCGTTCCTCGCTTGCTGGCGATCGACAACGCGAAGTTCGCCCAGACGTTCGGCGTGATCTTGTTGGGACTCGCGCTCATGGGCACGTTCGCTGCCGGAGGCGCCCTGGCTGTCGTGCTCGCCCGCCTGTTCGAGCGCCTAGACGAGCGCCGCAAGCTGCCGTGGCCGCGCTCTGGTGCGCTGCGCTACATCGTATTTGTCTTGGTGCCGTGCGGCGCGGTGCTTGTTCCGTTTGTCCTCGGCAACAAGACCGACCTGGGGACCTTCGCGCTTCCGTTCTGGCTCATCTTGTTGTTTGTGCTCGAAGGCGCCTGCTTGTTGGCGGTGAGAGCCGTTGTGCCCAAGCGTGGCGCCACGCGGCTCCAATGGGCGGTGATTGTGGCTGGACTGGCGGCCGTCGTAGGAGCCGCGGTCGTGCTCGGGCAATCCAAACCCACGATGCAGTGGGTGCGCACGACGACGTTCTCCCGTCACGCCAGCGCCGCACTGCAAAAGCTCACCGACGTCGACCGCGACGGCTACTCCTCCATGTTCGGGGAGTACGACTGCGCGCCGTTCGACGCCCAGATCAACCCGCGCGCCCGCGACGAGCCCGGCAACGGTATCGACGAAAACTGCGATGGCGAAGACTCCGTCGTCGCCGATACCGAAGAGCTCGCGCAGCGCTCCGGCGTCCTGACCGACGATCAGAAGAAGCACTACAACGTCGTGTTGGTGGTCATCGACGCCGTCCGAGCGGACTACACCGGAATGGGCGGCTCCAAGAAGGGCACCACCCCTTACCTGGACGCCATCGGCAAGGAGTCGTTGGTGTTCACCAACGCGTACTCGCAGTCTTCGGCCACGCAGATGGCTTTCCCCGCCATTTTGACGGGCCGCGAGCCGAGCAGCCTCAACTGGCGCGACGGCAAGCGAGTGCTCATCGACGAGGGCCAGCCGGGACTGGCTACGCTCCTTCGCGAGGCCGGCTACGCAACCGGAATCATCGCCGTCAACTACTTCGAGGACTACCTTCTCAACCTCCAAGACGAGTACGAGTGGAGCGAGATTCCCCATCGCCGCAAGGTGCCTGAAAAGAGCGGATGGTTCCGTGGCTTGGCCGCAGCAAACGTCGTCGAAGCCATCCGCTACCTCGAAGGCCGCCAAGACGACAAGCGCCCCTCGTTTCTCACCGTCTACATCACCGACCCGCACTCGCCCTACTCCAAGCACTCGTTTGGGATCAGCACGTTCAAGGGCAAGAAGAAGCAAGCCCTGTACGCGGGCGAGATCTCCCACGTCGATCGCCAGATAGGTTTCTTGGTCGAGTACCTCAAGCACACGCGCCAGTGGGACGACACCATCTTCATCATGACGTCCGATCACGGCGAAGAGTTCGGCGAGCACGGCGGCACCAAGCACGCGCGCACCTGCTACATCGAGAGCATGCACGTCCCGCTCGTGGTCAAGATCCCGGGCATCAAGCGGAAGAAGGTCTCCACCCCGGTCGCGCTTGTCGACATCGTACCCACGGTCCTCGAGGTCCTGGACATCGACAAAGGAACCGAGGCGCTCACGGGTCAGAGCCTGCTCGTGCCTGCCCTGGCCCCCGAGCTGCGCCCCGACCCGCGCTACATCCCCTGCTCGGTCATCAGCCAAAAGGCCAAGCAGGGCAACTACTACCGCCGCGCCGTCCGGACCGACGACATGCTCCTCGTTCACAACGTCATCGAGGGCTCGTTCGAGCTCTACGACACCGAGAACGACCCCAAAGAGAAGTCCAACGTGTACGACGAGCGCAAGGACGAGCCCTCGGTGGTGGGCATGCGCGAGTTCCTGGTCTCGTCACAGACCGGGAACTTGGCCGACCATTTGATGACGAACTAGGGGGCTGCGCGCAAGCGCCACGAGTCCCGCTACCGGCCGCAGTCTTCGGCTTCAAACACCCCGACGGCGCCGCCGCGGTGGATGGCGTAGTACTGGGCGGGCGTCTCGTTGTCGCCAACGTTCTCGTCGTCGCGGTAGCCGAGCTGGCCCCACTGGCCATCGCCCCAGCAACGGACGGTGCCGTCGTCGATCTCAACGCAGCTATGGTCGTAGCCGACGGCGAGACGGGTCGCGGTTCCGCCGACGTCGACACCCGGACTTCGCAACGCGTCGTAGACTTGAGCGGGCGTGACCTCGTGGCCAACGTTGTCCACGATGGCGTAGCCGTGGCGGCCGTTGTGGCTGCGCCCCCAGCAGCGGACGATCCCCGCACTGTCTAGCGCACACGCGCCGCGCCGCCCCAACTCGATCTCGAGGAGCTGGGCGCCGTGGAGATCGCCCAACGCGACGGCGGTGGTCGGCGTGGTCAGAACACAGCCAGCGCCGCCATCGTCGAACACACAGGTGGCCTCGGGGTCCCACGAGACCTGGTCGAAGCGATAGCCCAGGCCGCCCTCGTTGTTTCCCCCCCAACAACGCACGGCGGTGTCGCCCAGGGCGCACGACGCCCCCGTCCCCACCTCGATCTTGGTAACCTCGAAGTCATCCAAGGGGACGTTGAGGGCCGGCGAGTTGGGCACGAGACCCTGGCCCAGACCGTTCCCGACGCCGTCCCCGACGCTTGCGGTCAGGTCCCAATCATCGACTGTACCCAGCCCCAGCGCGCCCTGGCCGTTGTATCCCCAGCAGCGCACGTTTCCGTCGGTCAGCAGAACGCAGCTGTGGTTGTAGCCCATTGAGAGCTGTCGAACTTTCGCGCCGCCGAGGTCCACGGGTCCGCCCGGCAGAGCCTGCGGGAGCTCGGCAACCGTAAAGCCCGCACCCAGTTCGCCGTGCTCATTGCGCCCCCAGCAGTACACGTCGTGTTCACCAGGGGTGTCCTCGATGAGGGCGCACGTCGCAAATCCGCCGACCTCAACCGCTGCGACATTTTCGAACGGGAGGTCCGGGAACTCGCTCAGCTGCTCGCCGATGCTGTCGCCGAAGTTGTCTGTCACGGAGGCGGCCCCAAGCTGCCCGTAGGCATTGGCGCCCCAACACCGAGCCGTGCCGTCGGCGAAGCGAACACAAGCGTGCTTTGACGCGTGACCCGTCGCCAGCTGCACGACTTCTTTGTCGGGGCCAAACGACAACACGGGCGCCGTGCACGGGCTCGCATCGTCGCCGACGTGCTGCCCATCGGTCCCCTTGCCCAAGACGCCCGCGTCATCCTCGCCCCAGCATCGAACGTGGCCCATCGTCGTTACGACGCAGGAGAAGTCATCCCCGACGCCGATGTCCAAGATGGCGGTTGCCGAGCAATCGAGTTCGCAACCATCGGCCGGGATGTCGTTGGCGTCGTCGCACGCCTCGGACCCCTCGACGCGACCGTCGCCACATACGGCAGGGACATCCCCCGACTCGCTGTCGTCTTGGGTCCCCCGATCGTCGGTGACATCTGCCGCATCGTCCGCGGCGCTGCTTGTCGCCGAGGATTCCGAAGCAGCCGAGGGAGCCGTCGTGGCTGCTCCGGTCTCGCCCGTGCCCGCAGCGCCAGTGCTGCCGCTCCCGCTGGCAACCACTGGCTCGCCAGGAAGGCTGAAGCAACCTGCCGCGGAGACGATGCTAAGGCAGAACAATTCCCGGAGCATGGGTCTCCCGGGAACATCCGTGTTGGCTGTCGGCATGGGCGGACACATTGGGCGCGGGTTCAGGTACGCAGAGGCTCAATGACGTAGTCGTACGAGCGGCAGAATTTGTCCCGACTTTTTTGCATTTCGGCACGAAATGCGGCTGGAGGCGCCCAATTCTGGCCCGGACAGCTCCACTGGCACTATCCACCGGAGGTCCGGATCCTGTCCCGAATCGTTCGCATCGCCCCCAGCTCGGAGTCTGGAGATCGAGGCAGCTTGGTCAGCTCGTCCAGAGCCGTCGCCAGTCGCGCCCGCGCACGCCGGGTGCGACTCGCCACCGTGCCCTGGGGAACGTTGTAGACGAGCGCCAGCTCTTTGAACGTCAAGTCCTCGTATTCCTTGAGTTCCAAAATGAGCTGGTCGTCCAGTGGCAGTGTCCGAAGCGCGCGCGCAACGAGCGTCTCTTGCTCGAGCCCGGCCAGCAGCGTGGACATCGACTGGCTCAGTCCCCGATCCGGAACCGAATGCTCCATCGGCTCGAAGCGCTCGCCCCAAGCGGTGACGCGGCGAAAGTGGTCGATGAGCTTTCGGCGGCCGATCGCGAACAGGTAGGTGCGGAGGCTTGCATCGCCGCGATAGGCCTCCTTCCGATCGCAGAGACTCTCGAACGTGGCCTGCGTCAGATCGGCGGAGATCTCAGGGTCGACCTTGTCGCAGAAGAAGCGATACAGCACGTCGTAGTGCGCACGGATCAGCGTCTGTCCGGCAACACGATCACCGGCCTGCCACGCACCGAACAGCTCGACCTCATCCACCGCGCCGAACATAGCACGGCCCGCTGCGATGGCAGCGAGTCGCGGGCGCAGCTGCGTGTCGTCTTTGTCCGGATGCGACAGCACTCTGACGTCTTTGGTCACTGCCGCACCACGGGCGCGCGGCGCAGGCTGTCGGCATGTCTACGACTGCCCACGCCATGCGTGTTTCGCTGGGGGCGAAGACCCTCATGCGCAACGCAGCAGCGCCGCTCGTACTTGGACTTGCCCTTGCGGCCTGTGGCGAAGTCGAGTCGATTTCGAATCCGGATCCCAGCCAGCTCGACGCCACGGAGCGCGCGCGCGTGCGACTGGGGCATGGCCTCTTCTTTGACCCGGGACTCTCGGGGGCCGGTGATGTGTCGTGCTCGTCGTGCCATGAGGCCGCCGAGTTTGGCGCCGACGGTCTAGCGCGATCGAAAGGAACCGGCGGCACGATCGTCGGTCGGAACGCTCCCTCGGTGTTCAACGCCGCACTGAAGACGCGTCAGTTCTGGGACGGCCGTGCCGAAACTCTGGAGGAGCAAGCCAGCGGCCCACTGTTCGCGGCCGCGGAGATGGGCCAGACGGAGGAGGGCTTGCTGCGACATGTCGGCGCAGCCTGGGCCCCCGAGTTTGCGTTGGCGTTTCCGGGCGAGGAGGGCCCCACCCTCGATCAAGTCACCCGCGCGCTCGCATCGTACGAGCAGATGCTGCCGCGGCGCTCGAGGTTCGACCGTTTTGTGGACGGTGATCGCAGGGCGCTCAACCGACAGGAACGTCGCGGGTATCGGATCTTCCGACGCAATTGCACCGACTGTCACGATGGTCCTGGCGCGGGCGGAACCGAGTACCGCGAGCTCGGCGAAGATGTCCCGTGGCCGGAAGATCGTCGCGAAGACCTAGGCCTTTTTGAGGTGACCGGCGATCGCAGCGACGAGATGGTCTTCATGGTTCCGTCGCTGCGCAACGTGTCCAAGACGGGACCTTGGTTCCACGACGGTAGTGTCGAGTCCCTGCAAGAGGCTGTCCGGCTGATGGCGCGTCACCAGATTGACCGAACGTTCACGGACGCACAGGAGGCAGCGCTAGTTTCGTTCTTGGGGACATTGACCGCTGAGGACGTGCAGCCATGGGCCTACGAAGACTGGGATGGGGGCTGAGCCGTGCACAATTCGGGGGCCGAACGCCAAATGACATTTGGTAACCTCAACGCGTGGGCATCAAGAAGGGCGATTCCGTCGAGGTGCTCCGCGGCAGGGACAAGGGGGCCACAGGGGTTGTGTTCTGGGTCGGTCCCGACAAGTTTCGCCCTGGGAAACGCGTCGGGATTCGCACCGCGGACGGTGACAAGGTGTGGGCCACCGAGACCGATGTCAGTGCCGACGAAGGCGACACCCACGGCGCCGCGGGAGCCAAGCCCAAGTTCAGCCGACTCGATACCGAGGACATGCGCAATCCTTCGGTCGGCGCCCATGTGCACTTTGTCGCCCCGCCCACCGACGCGATGCTCGGGCAAATCGGCGAACGTTGGGCCCTCTGGCTCAAGGCAGGAAGCGCGCTCGAGGCGTGGCGCTTTGCCGGCAGTTTTGCCGAGGTGATGTTCGACCCCGTGGGCCGCGACGAGTCGTCCGCCCTCGACGCGCTCGAGCGGTTGCTCCTCGAGCTGCATGCGCTCGCACCGATCCGAGCAGCGCAGCTCTTCGCGGGCTCGGCGGGGCAGCCCGACCCGCCCCCTGCTGTGCACCGAGCGTTCGAGGCGGGCGTCAAGCGTGTGCTTGCGGGCGGCTGGCAGGCAAACATCGACCTGCTGTTTGCAAGTGCGGCTGAGCTTGGGCTGTCCGTCGTCGAGATCGACCAGCCCGTGGTGCGCGCCCCCAAGAGCTACCCCGCTTGGGCACGCGCCTGGCTGAAGGCCAAGGGAGACAAGCTGTCCGGCCGACCCGCCAATCCAGTCTTGTACCCGGCCGACTCCACCAAGTCGGGGGTCGTACTGTGGCTGAGTTCATTCGGTGTATTGGCGCGGGGTCAGACGATGCGCGAGCTGGTGCGACACCACCCCGATGGCTCCACGCAGAGCCTCTGGATGGCTGAGGCGGAACACCGGATCAATCACGCGCTGTGGCTCGACGCCGAGCACATCGCCGTGCAGACCCACAAAGGCACCCAAATCCTCGAAGTTGGGGACAGCGGCAAGGGAGAGGTTGTTGGCAAGCAGGCGGGCTATGGCTCGCGACTCGGCCTTTACTACGATGGGTTTGTCGTCGTCGGTGCAGGCATCGCACACGCCAAGAAGCGCAGCTCCGTTCGACTCATGACCTGGGTCAACGGCAAGCGCCGCAAGATCGGAACGCTCAAGGTTCCTGGCATCGACTTGTACGAGTCTGCCGGAGACGCCCCAGTGGTCTCCGTCAGCACGATCGAAGGCGACGTTGCGTGGCGCTGGTTCGAGCTTCGCGGCGTGCCCAAACTCCTCGAGAAGGAGCGGAACAAGGCGAAGCCCAAGCCCAAACCCAAACCCAAACCCAAGCCCAAGCCCAAGCCCAAACCCAAACCCAAGCCCAAGCCAAAACCCAAGCCCAAGAAGCCGGCCTGAGTCCGCGGTCGGTTGCATGAACAAACTACGCGACGAAGGGCTCCCCACGACGACGGTCGCTGTGGGCTTTGACGAGCGGCCTGACCTTCTCGGTCCGTGGCTGGCGATGCCGCACGCGTGGCCGGAGTTCATTCTCCATACTCGGCCTCCGCGGGTTCGCGTGCAGGACGTGCGCGCAATGTTCCCGCAGCTCAAGCGCTTTTGGATCGACGCGGACGCAGTCGTCGTCGCCCACATCCATGCGGTCGCGCTGCAGTGGGATGCAAAGGTCGCCACGCTCCCGACGACTTGGAACGAGATCGTCGAGCGTGCGGTCGAGCAGAGGCACCAAGGCGTCCGGCCCAACACCCTATGCGCGCTCGGGGCCGAAGTGCGCGTCGGACACCACCGCCGCGGGTTGGGCACCGCCATGCTCAAAGACCTCAAGCAGATCGGACGCAAGCTCGGGCTCGGTCACTTCATTGCTCCAGCGCGGCCGACCGCCAAGGCTTCTGCGCTCAACGCCTCAATGGCATCGTTCGCAGCGCGTCTTCGCGCGGATGGGCTTCCGCAAGATCCGTGGCTCCGATGTCATGTGCGCGGCGGTGCGCACATCGTGGGAATCATGGAGGCAGCCCTTGTCGTGGAGGGCAGCGTCGCGCAATGGCGCCAATGGACAGGACTCCCGCTGGCCCAAGACGGTGAGACCACCGTCCCCGGAGCGCTAAATCATGTTTGCGTCGATCTCCGTGGAGGGCGATGCCGATATGTCGAGGACGCGGTGTGGGTGCACCAAGTCCTCCGTGCCAATTGACCCTGCGTCGTGCGATCCCGTAGCCTCGAAGACGCCATGGCACTCAAGGATTTTCTGGAGCACGCGGACAAGCAGCAGCCTCTGTTGGAGCAGTTGCGCACCGTCTCGACGCCGCAGGCCCTGGTCGATCTTGCCAAGTCGAACAAATACGACGTGAGCCTTGCCGAGGCGACCGAAGCCTTCGCCGCGGGCGACGAGCTGTCGGACGAAGACCTCGACGGCGTCGCGGGTGGTGCGTGCCACGGTGCTGGCTTCATGGGCCGCCGCGGCTGACCCCTCGTCAAGCGTCGCGAAGGTACTCGCCTGGCGTGCGCTCAAAGGCTGCGGGCCGCGCTGAGCCGCGGTAGGCAGGCACACGGTGTCCAAGCTCGGCGTCGTCTGACCGAAACCGGGCATCGGCCTCGAGGTTGTTGAACGCGGCCTGCAACGGCTCCGGCAATGCATCGAAGCCCGGTAGGCACCACAACGTGATGCACGTCCGCCGCAGCAGCGAGGCGTTGGGCCAGCTCGCGTGCAAGAGGCGTGCGTCGACAAGCACGGCATCGCCCGCACGCACGGCCACATCGACTTCGGTTGGCTGCGCAGCAAACGCTGGGCCGCCTTCGGGCTGGCGGTATGCGTCCATCGAGTGCGGCGTCGGCAAGTTGGCGTGCAGCCGCAGTCGGCGGCGATGCGAGCCCGGCAGCACACGAAGGCATCCGTTGGTCCTGTGCGTGTCGGCGAGGTAGATCATCACGCCGACCATCGCGGGCGTCGTCGATGCGCTGTACGGGCTGTCCCAAAACGGCCAGTCCTGATGCCAGAAGAGCGCGGGACTGCGGGCCGGCTTGCTGACCACATACGCCGAGAGCAGGCGCGGCGGCGCAAATCCGAGGCTCGCGAACTCGCGGTCGACAACGCCATCGCACCACAGCTCGGCAAACACGCGATCTCGATCGGGCATCGCGTGCACGGGAATGTCACTGCCCTGGTAGCGCAGCAGCGTTGCCGTCGCGCGGGGCATCTGCTCGATCCACGGGGCGGTCGCCCGGTCGAGTCGCTCGATGGCAACCGCCGGAATGACCCCGGGCAGCACAACGAATCCGTCCGTCTCCAGCTGTGCGCGTGCGGACATCGTCAATGGTACCTGTAGCTTATGGAAGTCCCGGGAACGAGGACCTTCACTACGGGGATCCCCACGTTCGGTCGGCTCAGGTCGGCGCGGTAAATCTGATGAAGGCCCGCCTGCCGCAGCGCGTCGATGATCGCGTCGAGGTCGTCCTCCAGCGACGGGCGCGACGGGTCGGCCAATCCGTCGAAAGCAACCTCAGGCTCAAACGCTGAGAAGAACCGTTGAATCTTGTCGACCGAAGCACTGGGGTCGAATGCCGACGACGCCAAGTCCTCTCGCGCACCGTGGATGAACGTCAGCCGACTCTGGGCCGCCTCCGAGATCGCCCGTGACGCGGCAACCTGCGGGCTCAGATGCGTTCCGAAGCCGTAGTTGATCCGGGTCGCACGATTGACCGCGTGAGGGTCGACAACAAATGCCCAGAACGTGCTGAGCAACGGAGCCCGCGACGGCACCCACAACAAATGGAGCGTGCATCCCTCGGCCGTGATGCGGTCCCACATCCACGCGATGCCCCTTGCACCAACCGTCTCGCGTCGCACGAGCTTGCAGCTTCGCTTGAGCCGCAGACGCCCGTGGACCCTCAGCCGTGCGATGCTGTCGCGTTCGATGACCTCACAGATCGCATGGATCGTGGCTTCTGTCGTTGTATTGCCGCTCGCGAGCCCGTTGCTTGTCCATGCGACCTGCCCTTGCCCGGACGCATAGACGGCATCGTGCAGAGCCCAGTGCGGCGAGCCGCTGACGAGGTCTTCGACGGCGGACCAGCGCAACGGCATCTGCAGGGCGATGTGACAGTCGTCGACGAACCCCTGATGGCGGCGGATCTCCTCGAGGTCGACGCCCATCGCGAGCGGCGTCGCCAGCTCAAAACGATCGGCGTGCTGCTCGGCATGCCACAACTCCGCGCTCTCCATCGCCGCCGAGACCTTAGCCTGACTGTCTGTAGTGCCCTTGCCGTTGGAGACTTGCAGGGTCTTTGCGGTGGGTCGAATTGCGCAGAAGACGGGGATTCCGATCCGGTCGAGATCGGTGACGCGGGCAAGCCGGGTGATGCCCACCTGGGCAAACGCCGGTTCGAACGCCGCCCACGTTTGCTCGGGCGTCCGGGTGCGGTGCGCACCTTCGACGAGTCCTTTGTCAGTCATCGCTGCGCTCCTGCGGCCGACGTGCCCAGTCCCGCAGCGCTCCGCTCAGCTGAGTCCGCTTCACGCACGCGAGCGGGTCCAACCACGCCCGGCCGAAGTGCGCGGGCCCGCGGTCGAGCAGCCATTGCACGGTGAGATGCTCGCGCAGGAGCGACTCAAACCGCTGGGCCGTAAGCCCCGACTCGCGCAGCCACGCAGCGTCGGGTGGGGATGGCCGAGCCGCGATCCACTCGGCTCGCCGCCGAGCCAGCTCGTCGTCCGGGCACTCGATCCCGTGCGTCCGCGCCCAGTCCAGCAGATACCAGTCGCGTCGCGCCTCCTGTTGGGCGGTCGCAGCAGACGACGGCTCGTGCGCACCCATCTCCGCCAGCAGCGACGCTGCCTCCTGCACCTTCGCCCCAACGTGGACTCCCGCCAGCTCCCACGGCGGGGGATCGAGCGCGTCGATGCTGCTGCGCGGCTCGCAGACTGGCTCGGTGCGCGCACATAAGGCCAACAGCGACGCCGCGTCGGATGCTTTGACGTCGGGCACCGCCTCGAGGAAGGCGCGCAAGCCGTCATCCGCCTCGTCGAGGCCAGCAAAGATCGTCTCCCAGGTGCGGTCGCCGAAGAACAGCTGCTGTGCGGCCGCAAGGATGTCGACAAGGCGCTGCTCCGAGAAGCGCTCGGTCGAGTGCGCGGCGTTCAGCGCGTTGCGAACGGTGACCAGCGGCGTGCTCAACGGGACATACTGGCCTCGGGCCTCGCGATGCATGACCGCGACCTCGTCGTCGCCGTCGATCTTCCCAGTCCTGTACCAATCGAAGACCTGCCCGTGTCCACGCATGCCAAGCTCGGCCAGCTCTGCGGCCCGCAGCGCACCCATGCTGCTGGCGCCCCAGACCTCGATGCCCTCATCGATCGCGGCCAACAACTCGCGATGCCACACCGAAGGCGTCTGGTGAAAGACGCCGTCGATGATCACCATCCGCTTGGCGCCGCTGGGGATCCACCGATAGATGTCGCCGCGCGCCACAGGCGGAAGATACCGAGCGTCGAGGATCTCGGCCGCAGCTTCGCGCGGAAGCGACGGCCCCAAGAACACGATCGTATTGGGAGTCACGGGCCGCCTTGCTGCCCGAGGACTGCCAGCCGACCCAGCGGCCTGCGTCGTGGGCGAGGACGAAATCCGCGAACGATCGAGGGGCGCGCTGTGACGAGTGAGACAAACCGCCCGTCGAGGCGCACGGCCAAGTCACGCTCCAATGCCCACGCATGCCACGGCCCTTCGGGGTCGGCCGCCGAGGCAAACAACGCGCGGGCTTGCGCCTCGGTGATCGCAGCGTGCACGCGCTCACCCTCGCCGCTGAGGTTGCGAGTATCGCGGACCGCGTAGGTCCCATCGTCGGCGCGCTCGAGATGGAGACACGGCGGTTCGTCGCCCGCCCACGCGGCCCGCCACCGCTCGGCCTCGGTGGTGATCGCCTCGATGAGCTCCGGGTTCTCAAGAGAGGCGGCGGCAAAATCACCCTCGAAGTGGTACGCGATGGCAGCCAGGTCGGCATCGTCGGGGAAGATCGCGGCGTACACCGCAAGCGGGCGCAGATTCGTGATCCCAAATGTGTCTGGGGCGTCGAAGTACGGGCTGAAGCGGTCGATGCTGACGCGGAACGGCCCCGCGGGAGGCTGTAGGTGGCGCATCGTCGCCATGAGCGCGGGGATATCGGCGTAGTGCTCGGCCTGATCTCCGGGAAACCCGTACAGCAAGTTCCAGTCGACCGTCACGCCCATGATCCGAGACCACCGCAAGACCTCGACGTTGGTTCTGGCCTGCGAGCCCTTTTTCATATGCTGTAGCAGGCCAGTGGAGAGGCTCTCGATCCCGGGCTGGATGACGCTGACCCCCGCGGTGCGCAGCGCAACGATGCGCTCGAAGGTGAGGTTTGCTTTCTGCTCGTAGAAGATCGTGACGTCGCCAAGCGCCTTGGGAATTTGCGGCAGCAGCGAGTCGAAGTACGCCAGCGGCATGATGTTGTCGGTCATGTCGATCTGCCCGTTGGGATGCGTCGACAACAGCTGCTTGAGATCGTCGAGGATGCGCGCGGCCGACTTTTCACGAAACGCCATCAAGCCACCGAGTCCGCAAAAGGTGCAGTGGTGTTTGTGCCCCCACCAGCACCCTCGGCTCGTCTCAAACGGCAGCGTGCTCGTCTGGGCCGTGTCGTGCAGCCCCAGATCGGCCAGCTGCGTGTAGTACTCACTGAAGTCGACCGGGGGGAGCGCGTCCAGATCTTGGCAGGGCTCCCCGTGCAGCACGCGGGCCGATGGCGGGCCTCCGTCGCGAAGCGCATCGAGGTACGCGGGGAATGTCTCCTCGGCCTCGCCCGAGAAGACCTTGTCGACGGTGAGCCCCAGCGACAAGAAGCCGTCGGCCATCTCCCCCTCACAGTGTGCTCCGCCAAAGATGATGCGGACCGCGGGGTCGAGCTCGGCGACTCTTCGCGCGACCGCGATGGAGGGGTTGATCTGATGGAACGTGGTGCTGAACCCAACGACGGGGGGAGCCACCGCGTGCAACATCTCGCTGACGACCTCGACGTAGCGTTCGGTGGCCGCTTGTGCGGTGCGCAGGTCACCCTGGAGCGCGGCGAGATCGCGGACGCGCTCTCTTGTCTCCTCGGGCAGCGCCCCGGGTGCCAAGGATGCGTTGAGGAGGTCCAGCGCGTCCGGGATCCCGTGTGCGACGGATGCAAACAGGCGCTCTCCGATCAACGCGGAGAACGTGGCGCGTTCGATGGCGCGGTAGCGGTCTTCGCCAATGAGGGCTGCGAAGACCGCACTGCCATAGACCACGGCGACACGATGTCCTCGGCGGCCGGCACAGGCCTGAAGGAGATGGCAACCAAGGCTAGGGCGGCCGACCGACGCGAACGGCGAGACCACGAGGACCGCGTCCGGCTTCATTGCCGCAAGGGAGCTCTGCAGTCGTTCCAGGCTTATGTCGGTTTGCATCGGCCCCCTTTGAACCGAGCCAAACGCCCACCGTGGGTCCGCATTGGCTCACCTTGCCTAAGGCGGCGCACCAACACAAGCGCGTGGCGCGGGCCCACGACCTCGGGGCTCTCGCGGGCCGAAACCGCGCAGGGCGCCCGCGTCCAGGCGGCGTGCGACCGCCCCCCACGGCACGGGTCAACGGGCCCAGCGCGGCGTTGCGGTGCACTCCTGGTCAAGACGCCTCGCGTCTCCGAAACTCGCAGCCATGACCGTCGACGAAACGCTGGCCGAACTCGAGGGACTCGCCGACGAAGCCGTGCGTAAGCGACACGTGAAGGCGGGCGCGGGCAAGCACGTCTTTGGGGTGAAGCTGGGCGACCTGCGTAAGGTGGCCAAGCGAATCAAGACGGACCATGCGCTGGCGATGGCGCTTTGGAAGACAAAGAACCTCGATGCACGGTTGCTCGCGGTGCTTGTACTCGACGTGAAAAAGCTGACCAGCAAGCAGCTCGACAGAATGGTTCGGGCCGCCTCGGTTTGGCAGCTGGCCGACTGGCTCAACGCCTACGTGGTCAAGCACCACGCCAACAAAGAAGCACTGCGTGAAGAATGGATGCAGGTCGCGCACCCCATGGCTGCGCGCGCGGGGTGGAGTTTGACCGCGCAGCGGGTCGAGAAGGACCCCGAGGGTCTGGACCTGGTGGGACTTGTCGACCGCATCGAGGCCGAGATGGTCGGCGCCCCCGAAGCCTCGCAGTGGACGATGAACATGTGCTTGGTCCAGCTCGGGGTCCACCACGGCAAGCACCGCAAGCGCGTGTTGAAAGTGGCCAAGACGCTCGGCGTGTTCCGCGACTTCCGGGCACCCAAGGGCTGTACGTCGCCGTATGCTCCGATCTGGATCGACGAGATGCTTCGCCGCCAAGGCTGAACCATCTGGCCGATTCGGGCCTCGGAACCTATGCTCACGACGTGCTGTGGCTCCTCGAGTCCGATGTGTTTGGCGCGGGGCCCCATCCGCTGAGCGGTGCCGTCCGAGCTGCCGGGCATGCGGTGGCCCCGTGGTGCGATGACTGGTGGGCGTCGCGGTCTTTCCCCGAGGCGGATGGGCCAACGCTCTTTCACGGGAGCTTGGGCAATGCGTCGAAAATCGCCGACATGGGGCGATGGTCTCCGGGAGCTTTTTGCGACACTGCTCGTTTTGCGTGCTCGCGCTGGTACCCGGATGCCGAGCGCTGGCTCGTGCAAGACGACGTGGTGTTCACCACTGTGCGCGCGCTCGCGGCCGATCCGCTCGCGGCCGCCGCTCCGCTGGCGGACGACGCGGGGTGTGTCTTTGTCCGTCCCGATTCGCCACTGAAGCCGTTCAGCGGCCGCGTCGTCCCGCTCAGTGAGCTTACCGCCGCCGCCCTCGATCACGGGTTTTACTACGACGACCTCGACCTGCGCATCGTTGTGTCTCGAACGCAAAGCCTCGGCGAGGAGTGGCGGGTTGTCGTTTGCGATGGTGGGGTCGTCACCGGCTGCCGGTACGAGGCGCAGGGTCGGCAAGCACTTGACGCCGGTTTGCCCGTCGGAGTGCGGAGCTTGGCCGCCACGATCGCAGCGGAGCTTCCATCGCCCGAGCGCGTCTATGGGCTGGATTTGGTGCAAACCGAAGCTGGCCTTCGCCTGCTGGAGCTCAACCCGTTCTCGGGCATGGACCTCTACGCGTGCGACCTAGGTGCCATCGTGGCCGCGATGTGAATTGCGCGGTGCGGGTGAGGCACCTGCGCACGGGGAGCGTTGGCAGAAGAACCCCCGATGAAACGCATTCTCCTGACCACCGCCCCCCTCCTGGCTCTCGTTGCTCTTCCGGCCGTTTCCACAACCGCGGGCGCCAAGGCCCCGACCCCGAGCAGCCGCCCAGCTTCGCCGGATCAGCGCCCCGTGAAGTCGCCCAACCGCGCTTCGCTCAAGGATCTCAAGCGGGTCGTCGGCAAGAGTCCGCGGGGGCGCATCAGCCTCAAGAAGAGCACAGAGTTCAGCCCCGCCCATGCGGCGCCCGTGGACTGGGGGTATCTCAAGTTTCTCGAGTCGGTTTACACCAGCGGCTCGGGCTACGCGGGCACGGGCTACGCCAGCTTTCACAACCAGATTGGAAAGGCGATCCTGGTTCTCGTGACCAAGCCCAACATCAGTCGCGTGGTCTCGTGCGGTGTGCACCTCAAGACCGCGCAGACGATGAAGGTACGCCAAGTGGTGTACGGCG
>Ga0316189_10001214_pt1 | contig 25644 bp, 18 predicted proteins | sample LowCovwburrow_MG_FD_204930 | JGI IMG/M metagenome (GOLD analysis project Ga0316189, IMG submission 204930) | Coastal sediment microbial communities from Maine, United States - Lowes Cove worm burrow | ecosystem: Environmental > Aquatic > Marine > Coastal > Sediment | place: USA: Maine... | reverse complement strand
TTCTGCCGACATCACTCAGCTTGGACGACGAGCCCGACCTCCGACCCCGCGAGGCAACGTCCCCGATGCGAGAGCACAAGATGACGCGAGGTCTCTAGATATCCGCGGTCCGCATGAACATCGGCTGAGCGAGCAACCACAGGCTCAGCAAGCTCATCAGGGCCATGCCAAACATCATCACGAGGTGGACGCGGAGGCTCGCACGCCGGTCACCGCGGTAGACCCGGAAGGCCTCGCGCTGGGCGACGTAGATCCCGTAGATGTGGCCGACAATCACGAGGCCGACCTGGAGGTACCAGATCGACTCCGGTGACCAGAGCGCGGTCAAGGGCGCTCTCGCTGTGCCGAAGATGTCATGACCCCAACCGAGCGGGTCGCTGACGAGGCGGCGGATCTTCGACCACTCCCAGAACACGTGCACCGCGTTGTGGGCCAGGTGATAGAAGAGCGCGATCGGCAAGAGCGTGTACGAGAAGCGGATGAAGAGGACCCGAATCCCAACGTCGCGACGCCCGCTGAGTGCCCACATCAAGGCGCAGAGCCCCAAGTAGGTGAGACCGGGGATGATGATGCAGCCGAGCATCATCAGCGTGAAGGTCATCGTCCCGCCATGGGAGCCGGCAAAGCCGAGCAGGTCGGCGCCGAAGATCGCCTGCTGAAGATCGATCACCGAGCTGCGGAGGCCGTCCTCCCACTCCATCCACAGAGGGATCATCGCCGCGCCGTGGAAGGCCGAGACGATGAAGACGAGGATCGCCATGTAGGCCTCGTCGATCTTGCCGCGATGGGGAAAGAGGATGTCAGCGCCGCTCGATCGGGCGTTGAGGGCGATGTTGTCGTGGGGGCAGCTCTTCACGCACTCGGTGCAGAGCGTGCAGTACTGGTTCTCGTTCATCGCCCCCATGAACTCGTGGGTAGGACAGGGGTACCCACGCTCGTTGCCGTGGAAGCAGTCCTTGGTCCTGCAGGTGCGGCAGACCTCCGGGTCGCGGCGGCGAAGCTCCAGCATTCCCATCAGGGCGTACTGGCCGGAGACGCGGCCGACGAAACAGACGTAGCGGCACATCGCCTTGCGCTCGTAGACGACGAGCAGGCCCCAAGCGAGGACGACCATGAAGATCCCAAAGAGGGAGGTCAGCCACGGTCGGTTCGCCGCGTCGAAGATGATCTCGAGCCAGGTGACAAAGGCGAAGAGGACGATCGCCGGCCACATCCACAGGCGAAAGCGCGGGTACTTCTTGCCAAACGACTTGATCGCCCGGACATTGGTCAACGATCCTCGCATGATCCAGTCTGGGATCGCCGTCCACGGGCACATGTAGCACCAGACGTTGCCGGCGAAGAGCACCAGGAAGATCAGCCCGATCCACCAGATGTTCCAGGTGAGCACCGGTGCCAGGTTTCGCCCGGGCTCCTGTGAGCCAACGAGGCCTATGACGATGACCGCGACGAAGCCGATCACGACCGGCAGCTGCACCGCGGGCTGGAACCACCGGCTCTTGATCGCGCGCCGCAACCACGGCCAGCGGGTGAGCTCGAAGCGCCAGTAGTTGCGCTTGCGCGAGCGCGGATCCCACCCCTTCCCGTAGCGCTCAAACACGAGGAACGAGAGCAACAGGATCACCACCGATGCTCCGAAGAAGGCCTCGTTGGGGATGCCAGGCATTAGATGGACGTAGGCCTTGCGCTTGACGACCTTGACGTCGTCGAAGGCACCGACGTCGAAGAACCCACCGCCAGCGAGGGCGTCGCGCTGGGAGTCGGTGATCCCGAGGCTTCCACCCTCGCCGCTCGAGCCCTCGTCCTCGAGGATCAGCGCGCCGGACCTTGTGCGCTTGCGACCGAAGCGATCGATCGTGTGGACCTCGTTGTCATCGCCGCTCACGCCCGCTGGCGCCAGCTCTTCGATCCCCGCTGGCGGCGGAGCATCGCCACGCGGCGCCAGCTCTTCGATCCCCGCTGGCTGTGGAGCATCGCCCCGCGGCCCCAGCTCTTCGATCCCCGCCGGCGGTGGAGCATCGCCCCGCGGCGCCAGCTCTTCGATCCCCGCCGGCGGTGGCGTCTGGGCGGCGATGCCCCCTCGCTCCGCCAACAACGGCCCATGGGCCGCATCCTTGGCGATCTCGCTGTGGACGAGGAGAACCGAGCCCGCTGGATCACCCGCCCGTACTTGAGCGCCGACGATCCAGAAGAGGCCGACAACGCCGAGACAGATCGCAAACCAGCGGGCGAACCGGCCGCCCCGGAGGAGGAGGAGCGGATCGTCCTCCGGCTCCGAGCGCGACTGCTCGGCGATGACCGGGAGGCGGCGAGGCTTCTTCGTAGGACTCATGCGCCATCTCCCATGCGCTCGACAATTTTGAGGACGTTCGGCGCGCGCATCCAAGTGTTCGGGTCCGTGTCGACGAAGAGCTCCTTTGTGAGCTCAACGAGCTCCGTCGCGACGATCTCGCAGGCGTCGCTCGACGAGGTGTCCAAGGTCGCCCAATGAACCTGACCACGCCCCTCCGCGCTCTCTGGGTTCGACGGCGGGCCGGAGCCGATCGCGAGATGTACGCCGTCATCGGCGAGCGCCAGCGCATAGGGGGCGTTCGCGCTGCCCCCCGCCGGAGTGAACGCTCCGTCGAGACCGCCGACACGACCGCAAAGCTGCGGGTCAGCGCCGCGCACCACGTAGATCCCGGTGCTCGGGACCCCACCGGCGACCAGCCATGTCGGATCGGAGCCGCCCTCGACGAGCACCGCCTCCGAGAGCACGCGCAGGGCGCCAAAGTCGTCACCGACCGACTCGCTCGCCGGCGCGGCGCCGCAGGAGCCGCCTATCCGCCAAAAACGAGGACCACTGACGAGTTGAGACTGGATCGCGAGCACCCCGCCAGCGCCGTCGGGGGCGAGAAAGCGGGTCGTCCACCCTCCGTCCAGGAGCTTGACCCCGCAGCCGCTGATCGCCCCCGCAGCGTCGGTCGCGGTCATGTTGCTGAGATCGGGGAGGTCGAGGATCGCGACGCTGTCACTGCCGTCGCAGGCGAGACCGACCCGGCCAGGCTTCGTCGAATCATCGACGGCGACCATCCCCCAGGCGCCCTGGCAGGGGACATCGAGACCGCCGAGATCAAAGGCGCCGATCTCTGCGCCCCCCTCGGCGGTAGGATCGACGATCAACAGCTCGCTCGCGTTCGGCCACTCGATCGCTCGAAGGTCGTTGGCGAAGACCCCGACGATCATCTTTCCGGAGCTGTGAGGCAGGGCGAAGATCGCCTCTCGGCGCTCGAGCTCGACCCCTCGCGCACCCGCGACAAAGTCGACGCCGTCGAAGAACTCTGAGGTGCCGATGACCGAGCCTGCCTCGACCCCTGAGAAGAGCGTCTCTGGGAGGCGGAGCAGAGAGCCGCGCTCGGTGTCGGGGTAGTGCCCGACCAGGACACGCAGCTCGTCGCCATGAACGTCGATCCCGTAGGGCTCGTCGAGGAGATTCCCGGCCACCTGGAGCCCCGAGGGATCGGGCTTGAGGTCGAGCGAGATCCGAGCCCGGAGGTGCGAGTCCCCCTCAACCCCGAAGACGTCGACCCGATCGTCGAGAGTCTGCGAGACGACGACGAAGGTGCAGCTCGCACCGCTACAGCCGAAGAGCCCCTCGCCTCCGCCCGTCGCGCTCTCGCTCTCCGTCGCGGTTGTGCTCGAGGCACTCGTCGTCGCGGTGTCGACCATCGGGTTTCCCGGAAGACACGCGGCCGCGAACGGAGAGGCGAGGGCGACCGCTGCGAGCCTCCGTCGACGATACAAGCGACGCATGGAGCCCACGCTAGCACAGGAGCCATGCCGGGTTTCACAGCGGTCAACCACGACAAAGCCCGCCGATGGCGGGCTCTCGATCGGCTCAGGCTCGGCCGCTTGGACAGGCTGAGCCGACTCAGGAAGAGAAAAGCGACCTATCGCCGGCCGAGGGCGACCTTCATCAGCAAGAGCGCCTCACGGGCCGCGTTCGCGACGAGCTGGCTCTCCTCCGGCTCGCCAGCGACGCCCTTCAGCTTCCCGGAGTCGATCGTGAAATTCGAGGTGAGGGTGTTGCCGCGGAGCTGATCGAGGAACGCCCCCTTGGTCAGCTCAACGTTCCCGCGATAGTCGTACACCTTGATCCGATTGATCTTCCCCTCGGCGTTGACACCGATCCCGACCTCGAGGGTGAGGATGCCGCCGTTGAGGATCTTCGGCTTGGTCCGCGGGTCGATGAAGATCGCGACCCCGAGGAGCTTGCCTGCCTCGTCCTGAGCGACGAAGAACTCCGGCTGCTTGTCCTCGGGATAGAGCTCAAACCCAAGCTCCTTCTCGAGGAAGGCGACCTCCTCAGCCGCGTACTGATAACGCTTGATCCGCCAGGCGTTGGGATCAGCGTCGGGAAAGAGCTTCATCAGGTTGCGGTGGGTGATCTCCCAGGAGCCCCACTTCGCTAGGTGCGCCTCCGCGCTCGGCTGCGGGTTGCCGAGGGTGAAGGACAACGCGAGGGCGAGGAGAGTCAGTGTCCGCTTGATCATGAGCTCAGGTGCACAACCTGCGACTATCGCAGGTCCGTGGGTGCATGCGACGTCAAGCCCGGGGCGGATCTTCATCCGTGGGGGAATTCGGCCGCGGACGCCACTTTAGCGGAGAACACCATCGCGTACAATGCGCACAGCGCGTCCAGGCCGGCCCCCCTCCATCGCTGGTGTCGAGAGCATCGCCACGCCCGCCGCACCTCGGATGGCGAGCCCCAACGCTCGGTCAGCGCACCGCTTCGCCAAACCGCGACGGCGTCATCTTCTCCTAGAAGTCCGCGACCGCCTGGAGCGTGAAGAAGTCGTTGTAGAGCTGGTTGGTCGCCCCGCCGTCCTCGCGCAGGATCCCGTACTCCGTCTTCAGGGTGAAGCGTGGGAGCACCGGGAGGCGAAAGCCGATCACGTGGGCCTGAAACGCCTCGTCGTAGAGGTACGGGTCCGAGAAGTCCGAGCTCACCGGGACCCCGCCCGCCGTCAGCCGCGGGACCGAGAGATCCGGATCGGCGTGGTCAAAGCGGTACTGGAGGATAAGACCTGGGAGGCGGGTCTTCTTCCGCCGCCACAGCGGCTGGGCGATCTGGACGTAGCCGCCGAGCATCCGCCTGTCGCCGAGCACGGCCATCGTCGGGTCGATCGCTGGCGCTGCCCGATCGACGCCGTAGACCACCTCGCCGCGGATGTGCGGGAGCGGGTAGTTGCTCTGGAGCACCTCGTCGAGGTTGAGATCAAAGTGCCCGCCGGCCCGCCATGTCGGCGCCTGGCGGCTGTCGACGTAGGTCTGCCCCTGGAAGTTGGCGACTGTGAACGTGCTCTCGGGGTGCTTGCCCCAGATCACAGATCCGCCGATGTTGAGGGCCGGGAGCGGCCGAAGCTGAAGGCGGGCGACCACCGACTTGTTGCCGTTGTTGTCGGGGGTGATCCCCAGAACCGACCCATCGGCGCGAGGGATCATCTCGACCTCCCGAAGGCGACGCTCACAGACCTCGTCGACCTGACCGACCGGCTGATAGCGGTAGAGAAGATCCGTGCTCCGGGTCTGGGTGCAAGCGTCACCGTTGATCACGCCGACGTCGATCTCGAGGGGGCGGATCGGCGCGTTGCGGCCGAAGGTCGGCTTCCACTTGACCGTCGCGCCGATGTCGATCCACGAGCCCGGGTAGACCCGACCGACGCTCATCGCCAGGGGGCGGGTGACAAACCAACGGACCGGCGCGTCGTGCTCCTCATCCTCAACGCCGAAGGGGACGATGAAGACACCCGCTGTGATCTTAAACCCCTCACGAAGCCAGCGACCGCTCTTCTCGGCCCACGCGAAGGGGTTGACCTCCAGCGCCGCGGACTCCATCAGGACCACCGGCGACCAGACCGGAGAGACATCAGCAGCGCCGACGTCCGCCCGCGGTATCGACAGGAACTCAAAGGCGACTCGGGCGTAGACAACGTCGGAGTAGATCGGCGCGCCGATGTAGATGTTCGCCGCTCCTCCGCCGAAGTAGGGGAGCGTCGAGAGCTGCTCAAAGCCGCCGGTCTCAGGGTCGCGAGCGGCCTGGTTGGTCCGCTGCGACGCCATGAAGTTCACGCCGAGGTAGCCGCGGATCTGCAGCGCCCCTCCGGCGGGCCCGTCTCCCCCGAGACGACCGGGATCAAAAAAGCCCGCTCCGCCGCCGCCGATCGGATCGCTGCCGGCACCACCGCCGAGCACCAGAGGACCGCCGACTTTCTCTTCGATGACCTCGGGCGGCGCTGAGCCGTCACCGGAGCTGTCTCCCTGCCCGCGTACCTCCGCCTCGCGGCTGGCGTTGAGGTCCTCGATCTCCGGCATGGGCGGCGCCCCGCCGGTCTCCGCCGGTCCTGGCGGACTTGCCCCCGAGCGCTCGAGAGACCCAGGCGCCGGCTCGGCGGGTGCGAGCGCGTCAAGATCGAACATCGACGCACCGTCCGCGCCAGCCTCAGCCTCGCCGGGGACCTCCACGACATCGCTCCCCTCGCGCTCCTGCGGCTCGACCGGGGGCGCGCCGAACATCCCGACGATCGAGCAAAAAGGCGCCAGATGGATGAGGAACGGCGAAGGCATGGGCGTCTGCGCCCCTCGGGGGCGCGCCACTTTAACCTACGAGCGTGCTATGTGCTAAGGCGGATGAGACGGCTCCTCCTTGTCGCACCGGCCCTGATCGTAGCCCTCGCCTGCGGCGCTGACACGACCGCCAACGAGCCCGCAGCGGCGTCCCAAGGGGCGAAGAGCCCCAGCCATGAGAGTGGAACGAGCGCGCTGCTAGGCTCCTACGTCACGGTCCAGGAAACCCTCGCCGACGACAGCATCGACAAGCTCGCCGAGCTCGGCGCACAGATCGTCGCCGGCGCCGAGAACGTTCAGGACCGGCCGGGAATCGCCGATGTAATGGTCGGCGCCGGCCGGATCGCCTCGCAGGACATCGAGACCGCCCGGGTCGGCTTCAGAAAGATGAGCATGGGCCTCATCTCCTACCTCAAGGCCAACCCGAGCGAGCGCGACGACCTCCAGGTCATCCACTGCACGATGGCCTTCAACAACAAGGGCGCCTACTGGGTGCAGCGCGCGGGCGATATCAACAACCCGTACCACGGCAAGATGATGCTCCGCTGCGGCGAGGCTATCGAGTGGGACAAGGCGCCGGGCTAGCGGCAACGACGACTCCTGTCCTCGTCGACCAGGACGTGCAGTGAGCCGCGGTGTCGACCCCTGAGGGGCAGAGGACAGCACGGCCGCTAGCGGCTCGCGTCGGCGTCCGTCGTGCCGCTCTCGGGGGCGTCGAGGAATTCCCGAGCCCGTGCGTAGAAGGGCTGAGCTATCACCAACGACGAATGACCGCCGGGGAGAACGATGTAGTCACGATCCCGATCGACGCCCGGGATCGGCCCCGGCTCCGGGCAGAGGGCGTCCTGCTCGGCGTGGATCTGACGGATGCGGATCCCCGGGGGTAGCGGCGCGTCGTGGAGATCGCGGAGGAAACGACTGGTCGGCACAACCTGCCAGACCGACGGCGAGATCAGCCCGACCGCGGCTACCCCGGCGAGCGCCATCCAGGTCCCCCGGAGCGGCGCTCCCATCATCACGACGCGACGGACAACCCGCGCCGCCGGCGTGAACTTGATGGCGTGCAGGGCCACAAGCCCGCCCATGCTGAAGCCGACGACGTCGACCGCGTCGATGTCGAGGCTGCGGACGATCGAACGGATATGCTCGCCGAGCACCTCTGCGGTCGACGCCAGCGATCCGAGCTGGAAGGTCCCGTGGTGGTAGGTGAAGACGACGCGCCCGTCCGCCTGAAAGCGCCGGGTCAGCGGCATCATCGTCCCGCGGGTCCCCAAAAATCCGTGGACAAGGACGATCGGTCGGGTGTTCTCGACCCACGAGAGATCGCCCGAAACACGGTTCCCGCGGATCAAGTGCCGGGCGTAGCCGAGACCGTGAGCGACCGTCTCAAGGGCGCCCCGAAGCGGTCCCCGCCTCTTTCGATTCCCCCTTCCCTGACCATCACGCACGTTCCCTACAGGGTAGACCCGCGCCGGCGAGGTCGGCAATTCCTCGCCTGGCCGGGGCCATAGGACCGCAGACGCAGGCGTCCTCAGCCTGTGAGCTGAGGGCCGCTCGCCGACGGGGCCTCGGGCAACATCCCGCGAAATCCGGTCGCCTGATGGGAGAGGGCGGCGAGCCGGGCGCTCGCCTCGCTCGCGAGGCGCGTCCCGGGGAACACCGCGGTCGCCTCATGGTAGCGAGCCATCGCCCGCTCGCGATCCCCGACACGCTCGTAGGCCTGAGCGAGGTGGAAGATGTAGATGATCTGCGCAGGGTTGTAGCTGACCGCGTCGAGACCCCGCTCGAGCAGGCTGATCGCCTCACGGGCGCGATCCGAGCGGAGGAGGGCGACCCCCTCGAGCGCGCCCCAGGCCCGCTCCACAGCCCGGCGGATCGGCTCGGGGACGATCTCGACGCAGGCCTGGCGATCGCGTCGGATCGCGGCGAGTCGGGCCTCGTCGACCGGCTCGCAGAGAACCTCGAGCTCGTGACGACCGAAGGCCGCGAGCGCCCGGAGGTGGGGCGAGAGGTCCGGCTCCTCGTTGGCGTAGATCTCACGTGCCTCCTCGAGGCGCCACTCCGCGATCAAGAGTTCGGCGAGCTGCGCCCGGGCGAGCCAGACCCGCTCGACGCTGATGGTCTCGCCAGCGGCGGCGAGCGCCAGCTCCCGACGCAGGCGACGTTCGACCTTGCGATGTCCGCCGCGGGAGAGCGCCCGACGCATGCCCTCCGCCTCGAGCACCAGACGACGCTGACGCTCGCGGCCGACGATCCAGACGCCCATGGTCATGCCGAAGGTGAGCGCTGCGAGGGCTCCGAGCTCGCCTGCGCATCCGGGGAGAAGACAGAGGGCGACGAAGATCGCAGCCCCACCTCCCTCACGCCCGCTCCAGCGACGGCCGCTCGGGTCGCGCCTACGCCTCATCAATCGCCCCACGCCCGTCGATGATACCTGAAGCGGAGGGCTGCGCGTCGACGCAAGAACGCGGGGGCCCCAGAGGGATGCCCCCGCGTTCTCGAGATCTTCGGTCTGTGTGCGGAGGAGGTGGGATTCGAACCCACGGTACCCGGGAGGGCACGACGGATTTCAAGTCCGTTGCCTTCGACCACTCGGCCACTCCTCCGGAGGTCGGGGCAGTATGATCAAGGGTCGCGCGGACGTCCAGAGCGATCCACCCGATGATATCGTGGTGAAAATCCGGTGTGCCCGCGTGCAGTCCTGAGCCTGCACAACGGCGGTAGTGCGAGCTTCGGCGCCGGGCTCGGAGACATCTCCCGTCGACCCTGTTGTTTTTCCGACGCCGATAGGCTTCATGGCGCCCTGCAGAGGCTTGTCCTGTGCCCCCGGCGGCCCGCGGAGACATCTCCGCCCGCGAGGCCCGCGAGGCCCGCGCGCCCTTCTACTTCTTGCCGAAGAAGTACTGGAGGCTGCCGCCGAAGAAGAAGCCGGTGTTCCAGCCGCCCTCGATGTTGATGCCGAAGGTGTCCTTGATCAGAAAGCGGGTGCTCACGAGCAGCTTGACGTAGGGGATGACCGGCGGAACGTCCGTGTTCTTGCGCCGGCCGAGGGCGTCGAGGTCGGCGTCGTTGCACTTGTCGCGGGTGCAGTCGGCGAAGCGACCCGGGTTCGGCCCGTCCGCGTCGAGGCGGAGCTCGCCGTTTGCAGGGGGGGGGACGCCGTTCTCGTCGCTGTCCTCAGACCACCACTGCGGAGTACACGAGTTGAAGTCCGCGTAGTCCGCGAAGGAATTGCATGTATTGCCGCTGGGGCTCTGGGCGTTGCCCGCCCCATCCTGACCCAGGGGCGTCTGAAAGACCCCCTTGCCGATCCCGGAGATAATCCCGAGGCCAAGACCACCACCACCACCGAGCTGCCAAGCGAACTCAGGGGTCTCGATGATCGTTCCACGGCCGATGATATCGACGGCGACGTAGAGGAAGGAGACGTCGACCTGAGTGTAATCTGCGGATGCGTAATCACAGTCCGCGCTGCCATCACCGCCGGAGCACTCCTCGCGGTCGAGCCAGAGACCGTCCGGCGCCTTGACCCGTTGGTAGCCGATCCGCGGGGCGACATCGAGGACCTTGCTGGCCCGGTAGATGTACTCACCGCCGATGTAGAAGTTACAGCCGTCGACGCGGTTGAGGTTCCTCGCGAAATTGCCGCTAGGGACCGTGTCGCCGCGGCACAGGGCGTTGGTCATCGACGCGACGTAGTTGTCGACGATGAAGGTCGGGACGATCGTCAGACCGCCGGTCACGCCGATGCCGTGACGGGTGAACGCGTCGGGCGACTTGTCCGGAAGGGGCTCAGGCTCAGGCTCAGGCTCAGGGATGACCTCCGGCGCAGGCTCCGGCGCAGGCTGCTCGACGACAGGCCGATCCTCCGAAGGCGGCGCCTTGGAGCTCGTCGGCACCAGAGAGGGATCGGTCGCCGGCTGAGGCGGCTCGGCGACGGGCTGAGCTGGCTGGGCTGGCTGGGCTGGCTGGGCCGGTTGAGCTGGCTCCGCCGCCGGCTGAGCTGGCTCCGCCGCCTCTGGTTGAGCTGCCGGCTGGGGCTGCGCCGCCTCTGGCTGGAGGAAGCTCGAGCGCAGGATCGGGTAGGGGTGAGCCTCGGCCAGCGACGGGAGCAGGGCGACCGAGAGGCAGACCAAAGAGGAGGAGACCAACGAAGAAACGGCCACGGCGCGGCGCATGCGGCAACTATAGTCGAAAAGCGGAGCACATCGGCAATTCAGGGGGTGACTGGTCGCATGGTCCGCTCGCCAGCGGATGATCCCGCCCGCCTAGAGCCTGCCTAGAGCCTGCCTAGAGCCCACCTAGGAGCAGAGGCCAGAGGGGACGAGGCCCAAAGGTGCTCCACCTAGCGCCCGGGCACCTCCACCTGCTCGACGGACGAGGGAGAACTCTTCTCGTCTTCTCGTCTTCTCGTCTTCTCATCTTCTCATCTTCTCGCCTGAGGCTGCGCGGCCGGCGACGGGCCCACATGCGAGACTATCCGCGAGTTCGCGCGTGGTGACGCCTCAGTCCGCCCGCAAGCTCATACCGCCTCCCAACTCTCACGGCTCGCCAATGCCCCCGCCGAGCTCGGGGACAAGAGCTGCCCGTGGCACAAGCCGCGCGCTTCCAGCCCGGGTCGCCCCGCGCAGCTCCGCCAAGACGTGCGGCGCGGACCCGACCCGGCGCAGCGGCGTTTGTCGAAGCCGACCCGGCCGAGGATTGCGCCGCGAGAGCACGCAAAACTGCCACCACGGGCAGCTAGAGCCGAATGTACCGCCAGCCCTTGCTGTAGAACTTGAACCCCATCGCCAGCCCCAGGAGGTTGACGTAGACCATCGCCGCGGCCCAGACCCCGACCATCCCGTAGCCCAGGTGGGGCCCGAGAAACCAGGAGAGGGGGACCAAAACGCCGAAGTGGAGCACGCCCTCGACGACCATCACAAAGGTGTTGGCGCCGGCTCCGTAGAGCGCCTGCGAGAGGACCAGGCCGACCACCATCAGCGGCAGCGCGGTCGCGATCATCCGCAGCGAGGTGGCCCCTGCCTGGGCGACCGCCGGGTCATTCGGGGCCCAGATCGAGATGATCTCCTCCGGAAAGAGAGCGAAGCAGGTGCCGATGACGAGCATCGCCAGGATCCCGACCCGCACCGACTCCCAGCCGTAGCGGGCCGCGAGGTTCATCTTGCCGACCCCGAGGCTCTGGCTCACGGCGGTCGCCGTCGCCGTCCCGAAGGCGATCAGCGGCATGAAGCAGAGCGCCGCCGTGTCCATGATGGCCTTCGTCGCCGCCGAATTAACGTTTCCGCCCTCGACCGCGTCGATCTCCCCGACAAATCGCATGAAGAGCAGGAATCCAGCCATCAGGATCACCGTCGCCGAGCCCGACGGGATCATGAGGCGGATGATCCGGCCCATGATCGACCTGCTCAGGTGGGCGAGGCGGTAGAAGTTGAACTTCTTCAGGTACTCGGGCCGTAGCGAGACCACGAGCATGATCACGCTGCCGATATAGGTCGTCAGCGCCGAGGCGATCCCCGCCCCGTAGAGCCCCATCTCCGGGATCCCGAGCGCTGGATAGCCGTAGATCAAGAAGTAGTTAACGATGATGTTTACCACGTTCATCGTCAGCGCCGCCCAGAGGTGGACCTGGGTCTTGCCGATCCCGTCGAAGAACGCCTTGTAGCTGAACGTGATGACCATCGCCGGGACGCCGATCATCCGCAGCTGGGTGTAGTCAGAGCCGAGCTGGGCCTGTTCGGGGCTCGCGGTCGCCAGAAAGCCGATCGCCCCCGGCGTGATCAGGAAGCCGAAGACCATCCCGAAGATCCCGGCGAGGGTCGCGACCATCACCGAGTTGAAGAGAACCTGGCCAGCCTTGTCCATCCGGCCCTCGGCGTAGCGCCGCGCGGTCATCGCTTGGGTGCCGAAGGAGACCGCCGAGAAAAAGCCGCCAATCGCCCAAAAGAAGGGCATTCCGAGGCCGAGCGCAGCCTGGGCGACCGTCGCCGCGTCCTTGTCCGCGAGGCGTCCCACCATAAAGGTGTCCGCCGCGTTGACGAAGAACTGCGTGATCATCGCCAACATCACCCAGCTACCCAGACGGATGACCCGACGGACAATGGGCAGCTCCAAACGAAGTTTTAGGAGCTTAGGGGGCTCATCACCGAGTTCCGTCAGATTCACAGAGTCACGTCCAAACGGCCGGATGCGGGCTTACCCCACGTTCGCGGTGACGACAAGCGAGCAGGCTCGACCGCACCTGCCCATGGGGGCCTCTGCCGGCCAGGGCGTGGGCGGGGATCTCGAGCGACGAGAGTGGACCCGGCCGACTCTCGCGAAACACGCTTCACGGCGCCTCGTGCCGTCTCACCGCCCAACCGGGGAGCGCACGGCGAACGCTGGCCAGCTATGGCTCAGATGCGCGATAGTCGCTCTTCGTCGCCGTCGACTGCAGCCGCCGCGGAATCGTGCACAATCCAAGTCGTGTTTGCGCTGCTGACCTCCCCAGCCCATCGAGTCTTTCGACCCGTCGCGCTCCTCGCCTCGCTGCTCCTCGTGATCGCAGCCTGCGACAAGGGCTCTGCGGCGCCGGCTGAGCCCCAAGAAGGAGAGCCCGCCGACCCGCCGACCTCGACAAGCCCCGACGCCGAGGTCTCACCCGAGCCTGGGCCCGAGCCGTCCGCGCCTGTCGAGACTGCGGACTCCGCCGCAGCTGCGGACTCCGCAGCGCCAACCGTTGCGAGCGCCGCGAGCGAGGGCAGCTCCGCTCCGACCGAGCCCGCCGAGCCCGCCGAGCCCGCCGAGCCCGCCGAGCCCACCACAAGGCCGACAGCGAAGCCCGGCTTGCCGTCGCCGATCTTCGGCAAGGGCAACGCGAGCTGCGGGCGCGATCCCGGCGTCGGTCAACCGATCAAGTCGTTCTCCCTCGAGACCACCACCGGCAAGACGATCTCCTCGGGCAAGCTCAAGGGTCGTGTCGTCCTCCTCAACTTCTGGGGCACCTGGTGCAAGCCCTGCCTCAAGGAGCTCCCAGAGTTCGACCGCCTCTACCGCCGCTACCGAAAGAGCGGCCTCGTGCTCCTCGCGATCGCAACCGACAGCGATCCCGAGCCGGTGAAGGCCCTCGCCAAGGAGCGGCGCCTGGCGGCCAAGATCGCGGTCGGCGGCGAGGAGCTGGCCAACAGCTACAAGAGCCCGAGCTTCCCCTTTTCCTTTGTCGTCGACGAAAACGGGATCATCCAGGCCTCCTATCGCGGCTTCAAGCCCGAGTGCCTGGGCCAGCTAGAGCAGGACATCCGCAAGCAGCTCGCCGCGAAGTAGGTCAACCCGACCTGCCCTCAGATGCAGTGACGGCGGCGCACCGCCGCTCCTGCGCCGCTGCTTCGCCAAGAGCAAGGCGCCAGAGCCCGACTCGCCGGGCCTCCCCGAAACGACGGGCTCTCGAACTGCTCAGCCGGAGCCCCGCCCGACAAGGCCCCTCCTGTCCTCTGCGCCATGCTCCGGGGAGGCGCCGAGTCATCGACTAGGCACGGTTCCCTCTGAGCCCGAGATGGCCGCCCCGGACCGCCCCGGGCGCGAGCACGCCTAGGACGCAGCGCCAGTACTCTCCAGGAGCGTCGCTATCGCCTGCCAGATCTGGCGGAGTTCCGCCTCGCCTGCGCGATAGGGCAGGAGCAGACGAACCGTATGACCGCCGCAGACGGTCACGAGGATCCCGTGCTCGCTCATCAGCTTGGCGGTCAGCGGCGCCGCAGCACGCTCCTCGCGGGCGCCAATCTGAACGCCGATCATCGCCCCGAGGCCGCGAATCTCGCTCACCTGGTCGATCGGGTGGGCCTCGGCGATCCTCTGCAGGGTCGGCGTCTGGGCGGCCGCAGCCGTCATCAACCCCTCCTCCTCGATGATCCGCAGGGTCGCGAGGGCGGCCGAACAGGCGAGCGGGTTGCCGCCAAAGGTCGTCCCGTGCGAGCCGCCGGTCATCGCCGAGGCCGCGGCCTTTGAGGCCAGGCACACGCCGATCGGAAAACCACCGCCGAGCGCCTTTGCCAACCACATCAGGTCGGGGTGAAGCTCCGGATCGTCGCCGACGATGGTCGACCACGCCGACCACTGGCCAGTGCGGCCACAGCCTGTCTGCACCTCGTCGGTGCCGAGCAGCGCACCGTTTCGCCGGGTGATCTGGCGGAGGAAGACCAAGAACTCCCGGGTCGCCGGGAAGACCCCCCCCTCGCCCTGAACCGGCTCCAGGAAGACCGCAGCGATCCGCTTGCCCTCGCGCTCGAAGGCGGCCTCGACCGCCGCTGGCTCGCCAAAGGGCAGACGGATCACGCGGGCCTCGAGGAAGCTCTCGGGCTCATCTTCACCGACGCAGCGGATGTAGGGGCGGCGGTACTGGGGGTTCGCCGTCAGCGAGAGCGCGCCGAGGCTGCGCCCATGGAAGGCCCCCTCAAAGACGACTATCGTGTCCCGACCGGTCGCCTTCAGGGCCAGCTTGATCGCGGCCTCCGTGGTCTCCGTACCGGTGTTGGCGAAGAAGGTCCGGGCGTCGTTGAGGGGAAAGAGCTCCCCGAGACGAGCGGCGAGCTGCTGCTGTGGAGCCGTGAAGAAGCTGTTGGAGGCGGTGCTCAGGCGCTGGAGCTGGTGATGGATCGCCTCGACCCAGCGCGGGTGGGCATGCCCCAGCGGAGCGCAGCCGACCCCGGTCATCGCGTCCAGGAAGACCTTGCCGTCACTCCCCTTGAGGTGCATCGACCCTCCAGGGCCGTCCGGGTGCACTGCGTCGAGGGTGACGTTGCGAAGTCCGTAGGTCGGCCAGCGAAGGTCGGTCATGCCTTGCTATCGCAGGAGGATGATCGCGATGCAAGCCTGTCCGAAGGGACGACCTCGATCGTGCCCTGAACACGCGCGCCCGGGCTCTCCCACGCCCTCGGCCGGGGCACAGACCGAGGGCAGGGGCGGGCCCAAGCGCGGTGAGGGGCGACGGCGAGCGCCGCCCACGGGAAGACCTCGAAGAAGAATCCCTCGTCTAGAAGGCCGACTCGTCGACCTCCATCAGCTCGAGGGTGCCGGCCTCGACCTGCTTGCGCGCGAGGGTCAAGCCGGGGAGCACCTCGCGGCAGTAGAAGCGGACCGCCGCCAGCTTGCCGCGGTAGAAGTCGAGCTCCTTGGTGTCGGTAGAATTCGCCTCCTCGAGGGCGGTGAGAGCCTTGCGTGCGACCACGCCCTGACGGATGAGGAGCCAGCCGATGACGATCTCCGCGGTCGCGAAGAGGATCCGATTGGCCTGAACTCCGACGTGGTAGATCGACTCGCCGAGCCGGCTCATCATCGCCCCGTAGATCCCCTGAACATCGCCGAGCGCCCGCATGAGCGCGGCCCTCTCGACCTCGAGCTCGGCCGGGCCGTTCGCCTCAAGGTCGGCGACGGTCGCCTGGATCCGCGTCATCAGGCCCCGAAGGGTCGCGCCCTGATCGCGGGCGACCTTGCGAAAGAAGAGGTCGAGCGCCTGAATGTGCGTCGTCCCCTCGTAGAGCGTGTCTATCTTCTGGTCGCGGATGTACTGCTCGATCGGGTAGTCGTCGCAGTAGCCGGAACCGCCAAAGACCTGCAGAGAGGTCGCCAGGACCTCGTAGGAGCGGTGGGAGCAGTAGCCCTTGACCAGCGGGAGGAGAAGATCGTTGAGACGATCGAACTCCTTCGCCGCCTTGTCACCGTGACCGCCGAGGAGCTCGACCTCGTCCTGGATCGACGCGGTGTAGAGGCAGAGCGCCCGCATGCCCTCAGCGAGGGACTTTTGGAGCATCAGCATCCGCCGGACGTCGGGGTGGTTGATGATCGTCACCCGCGGCGCGGTCTTGTCGGTCGCGTTCTTGAGGTCAGCGCCCTGGACCCGGATCTTCGCGTACTCGAGGGAGTTGAGGTACGCGGTCGAGAGGGTCGCCATCGACTTGCAGCCGACCGCCATCCGAGCGTTCTCGATGACCTGGAACATCTGCCGGATCCCGTTGTGAACGCCGCCGACGAGGAAGCCGCGGCAGGGGATCTTCTCGCCGAAGGTCATCTCGCAGGTCGACGAGCCCTTGAGGCCCATCTTGTGCTCGATGTTGGTGCAGAAGGCTCCGTTGCGCTCGCCGAGTGAGCCGTCCTCGTTGACCCAGAACTTGGGGACGATGAACATCGACAGCCCCTTGGTCCCCGGACCGGCGCCCTCGGGCCGCGCGAGGACCAGGTGGATAATGTTGTCGACCGCGTCGAAGTCACCGTTGGTGATGAAGCGCTTGACGCCCTCGATCTCGTAGAGATCGCCCTCGATCTGGCGCGCCTTGGTCCGGCCCACGCCGACGTCCGATCCTGCGTCGGGCTCGGTGAGGACCATCGTCGCGCCCCAGCCCTTCTCGAGCATCGGCGGGACGAAGAGCTTGCGCTGCTCGGCGGTCCCGAGCCGGGCGATCACCTTGGCGATCACCGCGCTGAGGGCGTAGAAGGCGACTGGCGGGTTGGAGCCGACCGTCAGCTCGAAGCCGGCCCAGCAGACCGACGGCGGCGCTCCAACCCCGCCAAGCTCCTCAGGAACCTCGAGCATGTGCCAACCGCCGTCGAAGAACGCGCGGACCGAGCGGGCGAGCCCGGGCGGGAGGGTGACGGTGCCGTCATCGGCGAACTTGAGGGGGACCCGATCGCCCTCGACCCAGCTCGTCGCGAGCTCGCGCTGGGCGAACTCCTCCAGACCGTCGAGGAAGCCCCGCACGGTCTCCTCATCGAGCGACTCGAAGAGCCCCTTGCCGAGCGTAGAGCTGTTGATGTCGAGCACCTCGAAGAGGTTGAAGTAGAGGTCGCGGAGGTTGCTCTTGAAGTGCGAAGTGGCGGCAGTGCTCATATGGGGGCCCCTGTGCGGCGAGTTTGTGCCTCGGATTGTCAGCGATCCGCGCCGCTTGTCAATCCGAACACCGGCCCGCGACATCACGCTTGGACCGCTAGCCAGATCTCCGACCCCCCGGAGATGCCCCTCGCGACGCCCCTCGCGACACCTGGCGGGCTGACGTATCATCCCCAGTAGACCATGTGCAGAATCTTCGGCTTCCGCTCGGTCATCCAGAGCCAGGTACACCGCAGCCTGATAAGCGCCGATAACGCTCTGATGATCCAAAGCGAGCGGCACTCAGATGGCTGGGGTGTCGCCTACTACGTCGCCGGTGCGCCGCACGTGATCAAGAGCGTGAACACGGCGATGAGCGACAACCTCTTCCAGAGGGTCTCGGGCGTCGTCACCTCAGAGACCGTGCTCGCCCACCTCCGCAAGGCCACCCAGGGTCAGCTCTCGACGATCAACACCCACCCCTTCCAGTACGGCTCGTGGGTCTTCGCCCACAACGGCAACATCTCCGGGTTTGGCGAGCTGCGGGCTGGGATCCTCGAGCGAATTCCCCCCGTGCTCCGCCGCTTCATCCTCGGCGACACCGACTCCGAGGCGCTCTTCTACTTGATCCTCGGCAAGATGGCCCGGCGCTGCGAGCTTCACCGCCCGGGCTACTCGCTCCGCGATCTCGCAGCCTCCGTCCAGGAGGCCGTCAGCGAGGTCAGCCGCCTCTCAGGGCCGATCTGCCACGACAACGACGCGCCCCCCGACAACAATTTTCTCTCCTTCGTGATCACGAACGGTCGGACCATGCTCGCCCACCAAGGCGGCAAGACGATCTACGTCAGCACCCACAAGCAGCGCTGCCCCGATCGAAATCACTGCCCCAGCTACGCACCCGAGTGTGAGAGCCCGTCGACCGACGGCTTTGTCTCCCACCTCGTCTTCTCGAGCGAGCCGCTGCACGGGGACAACATCTGGCGGCCGATGAGCCCAACCGAGATGATCGGCGTCGACTGGCGGATGCAGCTCCAGCGCTTCCCGCCGACCTCCGTGCCCTAAAAGACCGATAGAGCCCCGTCTGCTCTCGCGCACCAAGCGTTGGTCCTCTTGGCCCCGACAAAGCGCTGCAGGTACAGGGCCGTACCTCAAGTCAGACTTCGTCGGAGCCGAGAGGCCCGAGAGGCCCGAGAGGCCCGAGAGGCCACTGACTCCACAAAGAGCACGCAGTCTCAGGCAGCCTTCGCGCTCGTCGGCTCCCGGGAGCCCGACCAGAGCTCAGACCGCCTGACCGCAGGCTTGCAGCCTTCGTTCGGCGAGGTCGGCGAGGTCGACGATCCCGGCGCTCGCGGGCGCGAGACCTCGACCGCAGGTAGCTAGAACCTGAGGGTCAGCGACCCGCCGCTGAGGCCAATCCCCGCGGACCTGCGACGGGCGGCGCTCTGCCGCCGCTTGAGCACACCGCCGACCACGAGGGTTACGACCGCCACGCCGATCCCGACCCCGACGACGATGTTGGTCGCCCGCCGCAGCTCGCCGAAGCGCGCCGCCTCAGCGAACGGATAGGCCGCCCCCGCTGGACAGACGGCGGTCTCGCAGAGGGCGTCGTAGTAGATCTCCCGCTGCCTCAGGGTCAGACCGCCGAGGGTCGCGACGGCGATCCCCGCCGTCGCGCTGAGACCGACGCCCCCCCAGAAGGCGACCCGTAGACCGCGCTGAGAGGGCAATGGGAGCGGCTCTGCGACGACGCTCGGCTCCGGCTCCGGCTCCGGGGTCACGACCACCGGGCGAGGTGAGATCTCGAGCACCGTGGTCTCACCGCTGCGGACCCGCGAGGTGATCAGCCGCGGCTTCGCGACATCAGCGAATCGGATCTCCAATGCGACCTCCCCCGGCATGACGCGCAGCGGAAAGTCCTCGAACGCGATGCTCTCTCCGTTCAACGTCATGCTGAGGATTTGGCTCGGATCCTCGATCCGGAGGACGAGCTCGCCGACCTCCGCCCGGAGCAGACGTAGGCGCTCGACCGCCTCTTCGTAGCGCTCGGCGTCCTCGTCCTCAAACTCTCCGTACTCCTCGTACGCGTCGATCGCGGCGAAGGTATCACCCGCCCGCGCGTAGGCCCGCGCCGCCGCGAGGAGGGCCTCTAGCGAGGGAAAGGTCTCAAAGGAGCGGCGAAATTCGGCCGCAGCCGCGGCGAAATCCTGGGCCATGAAGAGCCGCCGCGCCTCCTCAAAGGACGCGAGGGCCGCCCGCTTGCGCGCCTCGTCATCGTCCGGCGCCGCCTCCGGGAGGGTCTCCTCGTCTCCTGCGCTCCCGGGCTCGGCGGCCCGATCCTCGCCCTCTTCTCCGCCTTTCACTTCATCTGTCGCGAGGGGCAGGTCACCTGCCATCCCTGGGGGTGCAGCCGCGCCCGCATGAGGAGCCACAAGCCCAACGCCGACCAGCGCTACGCTCGGAAGAACCCCCCTCAGGGCCGAATAGAAGACCATTATTCGCCGTCTGGCGCCCGCTTCTTGATGAGGGGCTTGTCGAAGGTCGGCGCCGGCAAAGGCTCCCCGGATGTCGCCGCTTCGGTCTCTGTCTTCTTCGACTTGGGCGAGAGACGTAGCCCACCGCCAGTCTCGTTGCCCACAGCGCGAACGGGGGGAGTCTTCTTCGGCTTGGTCGAGAGGCGTAGCCCACCGCCATTCTCGTTGCGCATTGCGCGAACGGGAGGAGATCCGTCATCAGCGACGGCGCGGAGAACATAGCGGAGATTCTCCGTCACCAAGGGGAACCGCTTCTCAGTCTTCGCCTGGTAGCCGCTCATATAGACGTCGAGGGTCAACGACTCGACCTCTGAACGCGGCAACTCGACGTCGAGCGGGGTCGTTCTCCCCGCTAGCTGCTCGTCGAGGCTTGCCTGCACCTCCGCGGAGGAGGCCCCCGAGATCCTGACCTGAGCACCGTCGGGATCCGAGTTTACGACCCAGCGGATCGTCTCGGGATCTCCGGGGATCTCCTCCGCCGGCTCGACCTCGCTGTCCTCGACCGCGGTCGCGCTCGCGATCGTCCCGCTCGCCTCATCCTCGGAGGTCCGCAGCAGCCCGCTGGCCACCAAGATCACGATCGCGAGGAGCGCGCCCATCATCGGCAGGGCGATCCAGGCGCCCCACCAACGACCGGGCACAGTCGTCAGCCCGGTAATCACCGAGGTCGTGACGCTCCCAGTGACGGGCTCGCTGAGCGCCGAGCCCTGCGATCCCGAGGCGCCCTCGCCCTCCGAGACCAGAGGTACGACCGTGAGGAGCGGGCGGCTCATAGGCTCGTCCGCCGGGCTCGGAGCGGGATGTCGCCGGGTGGCCTCGTCGTCAGCGCTACCTACAGCGCTACCGACGAGGGAGATCTTCGGCCGACCCGCCCGGGTGCTCGCCCGCCGGTACTCGGCCTGCTCGCCGAAGCGCGCCCGCATGATCGCCGCGAGCTTCGCCCTCGGCTCACCGTCACGATCACGATCGGCGAGATCGCGCTGGAGGTGGCGAAGGTCTCGGTTCATCGCCGCCGCCGACTCGTAGCGCTCCCCCGGATCGGGGGCGAGGGTCCTCTCCAGCACGCGCTCGAGCGCAGGCGGGAGATCAGGCCGCACCTCCGCGAGCGGCGGCCGTTGACAGGCGACGACCTTGGCCAGGGTCTCGACGTCGTTCTCACCGGCGAAGAGCCGTTGGCCAGTGCACAGCTCCCAGAGGATCACCCCGAGCGCGAAGAGGTCACAGGCGGGCGTCAGCGGCCGAGACTGCGCCTGCTCTGGCGACATGTAGGGCAGCTTGCCGCGGAGCTGTCCCGTCCGCGTGTCGGTCCGCTTGCCCTTGGCCTTCATGATCCCGAAGTCGACGATCCGGACCCAGCCCTCGTGGTCGATCAGGAGATTTTGCGGCGAGACGTCGCGGTGGATGACGCCGAAGAGGTTTCCGTCGGCGTCACGGAGCTCATGCGCCGCTCGCAGGCCCTCACAGGCGTCGATCAGGATCTGGAGGATGACCGGCAGCGGGAGATGCTCGTCCTTGGGGCGCAGCGCCCGGATCAACGCCGACAGCGTCTCGCCGTCGACGAACTCCATGACCATGTAGTAGTCGCCGCGCTCGTGCCCCAGGTCGAGGATCTCGACCACATGCGGGTTGTGGATCTGGGCCGCGATCCGAGCCTCGTCGAGGAACATCTCGACGAGGTCTTGCTCCGCCGCGAGATGCGGATGGATCACCTTGATCGCGACCAGTTTCTCGAAGCCCGCGCTACCTGTCGCACGGGCCAGGTATACAGTCGCCATCCCGCCGTGGCCGAGGCGCTGGAGCACCTCATAGCGGCCGATCCTGCGGCGCAATTGCTTCACATCGGCCTCATGTCCAGAGGCCGGCAGCTCCAAGGGAACAACCTTGGTTTTGGGCTCGGCTTCCATCTTTGACAACGGGGGACGCTACGTAGGTTTCACGATACGCCATGAGGGCGGGCATATCACCTGCCGCCTCGCGACCCGGGAGGAGCAGCGACGACGTTGGAATTGGTGAGAGATTCCACAATGAGGACGGCGAGCTTGTGTCGCTTGGTAGCTTTGTGATGCGATCCTCAGAGCGTGCACACCGGGAAACCCCTCGCGCGATTTCGTGAAGCAACTTACAAATTCTGGATCTCCTGAACGGGTGATATGATTCGTTCCGATCCGTGCCTCTCTAGGTACAAAGTTCAGAAGAGATCTCGGAGATCTTCCCCGCGCATCGCAAATTTGTTGATTTGCCATGCCCGAACAAGACTGATTCAGCATGACCAATTTTCTCCGTCTCTCCTGATTTTCAGTGTGATTTCAGACATTTAAGTAAGAAGTGAAGCGTGCAAGCGAGCGCGCGCCTCATGCGCTCCCCGAAGCCTACTGGAATGACCCTTGCGTGCAGGAGGGGCATGACGTACGACGCAAGGGAGCCACGAGCCGGAGAGAGGACAGACATGGCGAAGCGACAGACGCGCAGAAGTATTTCGGTTAAGGGCATCACCTATCAGCGCCTGAAAGACTACTGCGAGGCTTGCGGACTGAGCGTCAGCGGCTACCTCGAGGAGATCATCGCTGAGAAGCTCGATGCTGCCGGAGTTCCGGTTCCGACGGTGGTCAAGCAGCGACCTCAGCCCAAGTTGAACTCCAACCCCGACGAGATCGTTTCGCAGCACTTCACGTTCTGAGCTCGCGGGCTCCGTGGCCAAGCCCACAGGGGCCCCAAGACGAGGCCGAGGCCGCAACAGCGACCTCGGCCTCGCGCGCGCACAGCGCCAAGCAGCGTCGTCGACGGGCGGTCAGCGTCGCTCGGGGGATACCATCCTCACGAGCCTCGCCCATGACGAAGACGCACCTGCGATCCCTACGCCACCTGCTCTCACGTCGCCGAGCGATCCAGGCGATGGCCACGCTCGTGACGACGGGCTGCTCGGGGGATGACTCCAGCGTCTCCTCCGACACCGGCACTTAGACCAGCTCGACTGGCTCGACGGGCTCGACTGGCTCGACCAGCTCGACGGGCTCGACCGGCGACACCGGCGACACCGGCGACACCGGCGACACCGGCGAAGGAAGCGGGAGCTCCGGCGAGAGCTCGACCACACCGGGCACGACCACCGGCGAGAGCGGCGACACCGGAGAGACGAGCGGGACCACCGGCGTCGCCGATGAATGTGCCGACGGCTCGGAGACCGACGCCGACAGGCTCCTCGCCGGCATCGATCACATCGTCGTCCTGATGATGGAGAACCGCTCCTTCGACCACTACTACGGCGCGCGCAAGCTCGTCGAAGACGAGGCCTCCAACGGCCTGAGCGGCGATGAGAGCAACCCCAACTACGAGGGCGAAGAGGTCCCGGTCTACGTCTCGACCGAGTTCGAGCCGAAAGATCCGCCCCACGGTTGGGAGGCCTGCCACTTCCAGTTCAACCTCGGCGACAACAACGGCTCTGCCCTCGAGAACCAAAAGGCGAACCCGGGCTTCGAGCACGAGGCGATGAGCTACCACCTCCGCGAACACCTGCCGGCGATCTACGACCTCGCCGACAACTTCCACGTAGCCCCGCCGGAGACGATCAACGACAGCCCAACCTTTGAACAGCTCGGCCTCCGCGTGCCCTCGCTCGTGGTCGGCCCGAGCGTCCGCCGCGGCTGCGTCAACAGCACCCAGCTCGAGCTCGTCTCAGTGCTGACGACGATCGCCCGCCGCTTCGGCCTGCCTTGGCTCAACGAGCGTCACGAGAAGGCCGCCGACCTCTCGAGCTGTATCCACCCGGACTACGTCGACGACCCGCAGCCACCGCCGAAGATCCGCCCGCTGACCGTATCGATCGCTGAGATGCTCCAGGGGGGCGGCGAGAAGACCAGCCAAGAGGAGCTCTTCGCAGCCCTTCGCAGCCCTTCGCGTCGAGCTCGACGAGAATTTTCGCCGCGACGTCCAGGCGTCGACGCTCCGCCTCCTGAAACGTGCCGAGTCCCTCGGGCGTCGCCATCCTCAGGCCCTGAGCCGACCGCGCCCTCCTGTCGCGGTCGGGTTTCGTGGTAGGTTGCCGGCGCCGTGGCCTACGTCGTCCTTGCCCGGAAATACCGTCCGCAGACCTTCTCCGACCTGATCGGCCAGGAGCACGTCACCCGTACGCTAGGCAACGCGATCACCCACGATCGGGTGCATCACGCGTACCTCTTCTGCGGCGCCCGCGGGCTCGGCAAGACGACCTCGGCCCGCCTCCTGGCAAAGTGCCTGGTCTGCGTCGAGGGCCCGACCCCCACCCCCTGCAACGTCTGCAGCGAGTGCGTCGCGGTGACCGAGGGCCGCTCGGTCGACGTCATCGAGATCGACGGCGCGAGCAACAACCGCGTCGACGATGTCCGCAACCTGCGAGACCAGGTCCGCTACCTCCCGCAGACCGCCCGTCGCAAGATCTACATCATCGACGAGGTTCACATGCTCACGGGGTCGGCGTTCAACGCCCTGCTCAAGACCCTCGAGGAGCCGCCGGAGCACGTCACCTTCATCTTCGCGACGACCGAGGTCCACGAGCTCCCAGCGACGATCCTCTCCCGGGTCTCGCGCTTCGACTTCCGCCGCCTGCCGAGCGCTCGCCTGGTCGAGCACATGCAGAGGATCCTCCGCTCGGAGGGCGTGGTCATCGAAGAGGCTGGCCTCTTCCTCGTCGCCCGCGCCGGCGGCGGCTCCGTCCGAGACTCCCTGACCCTCCTCGACAAGGTGATCGCCTTCGCTGACGAGTCGGGGACCATCTCCACCGAAGAAGTACGGCTCGTTCTCGGGGTTCCGAGCCACCTCGCCGTCGCCCAGCTCGCGACTGCAGTGCTCGGTCGCGACGCCGACGCGACCCTCCGCGAATTCGACCGGGTCGTCGCCTCCGGACAGGACCTCCAACAGCTCGCGATCGCCTTCCTCCAGCACCTCCGCAACCTCGTGGTGGTGAAGCTGACCGCCAGCCGTGATGTGCTCCTCGACGCCTCCGAGGCGGAGTTTGATCTGCTGCAGGAGCAGGCGGCGCCGATCGAGCCCAGCGTGCTCAGCCAGCTCTTCGACCGGTTCTCGCGAGTCGTCGACGCCCTCGCCCATACTCGCGTACCGCGGCTCATCCTCGAGATGGGGTTTCTAGACCTCGTCCACGCCGAGCCGGTCTTGCCCCTCGGCGGCCTCATCGAGCAGCTCGAGCAGATCTCCAGCGGGGCACCGGCGCTAAACAGCGCCCCGAGAAGATCTCCCTCACGGGAGATCTCTTCGCAGCAACCCGAGCGGTCACGACAGCAACGGCCCTCGCAGGGGTCTTCATCCCCCATACCGCGCGAGAGCGCCTCCCCCCAGAGCCGACCGCCCGCGGGGCCGCCGCGGCAAGAGCAACGCCCCTCTGCGAGTGCCCCCGAGCCACGCCCCTCGACGAGGACCCCCGAGCCACGCCCTGCTGCGAGGCCTCCGGAGCCGACAAGACCTGAGCTCCGACCTGCGCATCGTCCTACGCAGCCGGTAAGGGGATCCGACAGCGGCGGAGACTTCTCGGCCGCGCTGATGCGCATGGGCGCTGAGAGCGGAATTCCCGGCAGCGGGGCCCCGAGCGCCCCTCAGCGCCATGGTCACGCCCAGCAGGGCGATCACCGCGGACCCCCCAGCCACAGCCACAGCAACCACGCCGGCCCGGGCAACCACGCC
>Ga0316189_10001213_pt1 | contig 25677 bp, 21 predicted proteins | sample LowCovwburrow_MG_FD_204930 | JGI IMG/M metagenome (GOLD analysis project Ga0316189, IMG submission 204930) | Coastal sediment microbial communities from Maine, United States - Lowes Cove worm burrow | ecosystem: Environmental > Aquatic > Marine > Coastal > Sediment | place: USA: Maine... | reverse complement strand
TAGATGGTTAGAATGCGCGCATCACGCAGGTGCTGGGCCGCTCCCGTTTCTTCAATAAACCCCATACCACCATGCACTTGCACACCGTCAGAAGCGATGTTGATGGATCGTTCCGTCATCCATCCTTTGATGATTGGCACCATCAGCTCGGCGCGGGTCTGCCAGTTGGATTTGCTTTCGCCCGTGTCGTAATGACCGCGATCAAGGGCGGTGGCTCCATAAAGTGCCAGTGGGCGCATTGCTTCTATTTCGGCGCGCATCGTTGCTAGCAGGCGCATCACGTCGGGGTGGTGTATAATCGTGTCGCCTTCTTTGCGATCGATTGGTGTGCCTTGGCGGCGTTCCTGCGCATAGTTCAGCGCCTGATAATATGCGCGGCTCGAAATCGCGAGTCCTTCAATGCCGACGCTGAAACGGGCGTGGTTCATCATGTTGAACATGATATTCAGGCCTTTGTTCTCTTCGCCCACCAGATATCCGATGGCACCCTCATTATCCCCATATTGCAGTACTGCGGTGGGTGAGCCGTTGATGCCCATTTTATGTTCGATTGAGACGCATTTCACATCATTACGCGCACCTAGGCTACCATCTTCGTTAACCAGAAACTTTGGTACGATAAAGACCGAAATACCTTTTACACCAACGGGTGCATCAGGGGTGCGGGCCAGTACCAGATGCACGATGTTTTCAGCCATATCATGTTCACCATACGTGATGAAAATTTTCTGACCCTTTATGCGGTAATGATCGCCTTCGGGCGTGGCTTGCGTTCGGATTGCAGCTAGATCTGTGCCTGCCTGATTTTCTGTCAAATTCATAGTGCCCGTCCAGCGGCCTTCGGCCATTGGGCGCACATACATCTGTTTCTGTTCTTCGGATGCAGAGGTTTGTAAGGCGTGGATTAACCCCTCGGTCAACAAATGGCACAAGGCAAAGCCCAAGTTTGCAGAATGCCACATCTCGCGTGTTGCCGCACAGAGAATTTCTGGCATATTCTGCCCGCCATATTCTTCGGCTGTGCCGATGCCTGTCCAACCGCCTGATCCCAACGCTTTAAATGCTTGAGAAAACCCTTCGGGTGTTGTGACTGTATTATCGGAATGCCAAGTTGATCCGCTGTCACCGGATTGATTTAGAGGAGCGATAACTTCTGTGGCAAGCTTGGCAGCTTCGAATAAAACCGCATCACATATATCTGCATCGTAATCCGCAAAGGGTGCCAGATCTGTAACTGCGTTAAGTCCTATAACATGGCGGATTGCGAAGCGGATATCATTTTCGTCAGCGTTGTACATAGAGGGGCCTTTGATTCATTTTATGGTACGCTAACCTAATAGGCCTTGGGGGTGCTTGTCGTCAATTACCCAGCGTCGCCGAAGTTCTCTTTGGGATCCAGACTTCGAATGTCGCGCCGGATTTGGATGGTTTAAAACGAATACTGCCGCCCAAATTTCGCAGGATCTCGGCGCAAATTGACAAACCCAATCCGACACCGCTTAAGGCACCATCTGAAGACAGTTTTGAAAATTTCTCAAAGATAATCTCACGGTCGCCCTCGGAAATCCCGGGGCCATTGTCGGAAACGGTCACGATGACTCCATTGGGCTGTTCGTCTACATCCAGTTTGATGATTGGTTTTGGCTTGTCGTTGTATTTGATTGCGTTGGAGATGAGGTTGATGAACACTTGGGTCAAACGATCTGCGTCGGTTAGTAAACTAATGTCAGAAGTTGTTTCAGACAGTCTGATATCCACTTTGGGCGCGTTGAAAGAACTTCGACTGGTTATGATTGATTGTTTTAACAGTTCACCTAGATTTTTACGATGCAAGTTTAATTTAACCTTGCCGCTTTCTAGGAAACTAAGGTCAAGGATGTCATCCAGAATGCGGGTTAGCCGTTGGCTTTCATCGTTGATAATGGATGAAAACCGAGCAAACTGATCGCGATCAACATCGTCGTTACTCATTAAAATGGCAGAAAATGATCGAATGGATGTCATAGGTGTACGCAATTCGTGGCTTACCTGGCTTAAAAAATCATCCTTTTGCTGGCTAAGTTTGGTTAGTTTGTCATTTGCACGTCTCAACTCTTTTGCTGTGGCGGCCAGCTCTTTCGATTGTTTCTCCAGGCGGGCAGAATATTCCATGACTTGTGCGGTTTCATCCGCAACAGCTATTAGTTCTTCTACAGAAACAGTTTCGCGGCCTGAGATTTGTCCCATCATAGCATGTGCCGTGGCGGCCCCGACAGAGCCGGCAAACTCGCGCTCTAATGTTACGATGAATTCAGGCGTTGGATCGGGCAGGCCGTATAATTTCCCCTGTTCCCTTGCTTTTTCTTCAAACAACCGCCCCGCTTGTGCGCGCCCTACAATCCTTTGTGCCAATACGAATAAATCTTCAGAGGTGGAAATTTGACTGGGCATGTGGCGTTGTGATGAACGGCCAAACACGTTGATGAACTGAAGTGCCTGAAGGTTCTCAAGTGGCTTGGGGGTTGTTGTTAAAGATAATGTAATAAAGGCAAACATGTTTAAAGACATTGACCAAAAAACCGCGTGAACCAGAGGGTCGGAAATATTGATGCCAAACAAGGCTTGGGGGCGTAAAATAGATAAGCCGAACAGGCCGTTTTGCAGGGTTTCACTTGATAGAATAAAGCTGCCATCAAAGCTTGGCAGGAACAAGGTGTAAGCCCAAACCGTAAAGCCCACTAAAATTCCTGCGAGTGCGCCTGACCTTGATGCATTGCGCCAAAACAGTCCAAATAGTAAAGCGGGCAAAACCTGTGCTACGCCCAAAAATGCAATAAGGCCGATAGACGCAAGGGCTGAGGTGCCGCCGGTGAACTGGTAATAAAGATAGCCTAACCCCAATATGCCCACGATACTTATACGCCGCGACCTTAGAAGAATGGAACGTACGTCGTCGCTTTCAGGATTTCGTGCTTGGGTACGGCGCAGCCAAAGCGGTAAAACAATATGGTTGGACACCATTGTTGACAGCGCAATTGCTGCGACAATTACCATAGATGTGGCGGATGAAAATCCGCCAAGGAAAGCAAGAGCTGCCAAGCCTTCTTGACCCATTGCCAACGGAATGGTTAACACAAACAAATCGGGATTTGAACCTTCGGGTAGTATTTCCAAACCTGTGACCGCAATGGGTACCACAAATAGACACATTAAAAACAGATAAAGCGGAAAGGCCCAACTTGCCGTGGCCAAATGCTTTTCAGCATCGTTTTCAATGACGATTACCTGAAACATGCGTGGTAAACAAATGATTGCGGCACCTGACAGAAAAGTCAAAGTAACCCAACGGGGTGTGAATACTCCAGTTGTTTCTGGCAGCATTATTTCAGCACTTTTTAGGATTTCAGTTGGGCCATCGGCAACAACCCAAACGACGAAGATGCCAACAGCAAGGAGCGCGACCAATTTTACAATAGCTTCTAGTGCGATGGCAGTGATAACACCGTGGTGGCGTTCATTCGCATCCAGATTGCGGGTGCCGAATACAACGGTAAATGCAGCCAGTCCCATTGCGATTAAAAAGGCGGTAATGGCAGATGATGGTGCGTTTGCGTCTTTCAGGGTAAAAACAGCAAAACTTAATGTTAGAGATTGAAGTTGCAGCGCGATATATGGGGTGGTGCCTATGACAGCAAGCAGTGTCACGATAACGGCTAATAAATTGCTTTTACCATACCGTGAAGAGATTAGATCGGCGATAGAGGTGATGCGTTGCGTTTGTCCAATGCGCACCAATTTACGCAAAAGCCACCACCAACCGATGAAAACCAGTGTTGGTCCCAGATAAATCGTTAAGAACTCCAGCCCGTTTCGCGCGGCTGATCCAACGGCACCGTAAAACGTCCAAGCTGTACAATAGACCGAGATAGACAAGGTATAAACGATTGGGGAGTGCAGAAAATTGAGTTTATTTTTAAGTGCCGATTGTTCTGCAATCGCGGCTACAATGAACAACATGGTCACATAGATCAGACAAATAGCGACGAGAATATTGAACGATAGCATTACTTTTCCCGTATTTCCGGAATAAGTACGCGTGAAAGTATAAATGCGGCCGCGATTAGAACTGCCCACACTCCGAAAATGTACAGTAGCGTACTTGTTAAAGGTGCCGTTTGATTGCCAATTGTGAATGATTGCAGAATGGGCGTTAGCAGCAATATGACCCCGACAACGGGCAGTATAAGGGCAATCTCGCGTTTTTTGCGACTGCGTCTGGTTTTTTTATTTGTAGCGTCGAAGGATTGTTTTTCGCTCATCTGTCTAAAAGCCTATGAACATTCTGGATGATTTCCTTGTTTGCGAATGGTTTTGTCATGAACAGGCTAACACCAGCCTGCTCTGCCGCCGTCTGGTCTTTCTTTTGGCCTTTGGCGGTCAACATTAAAACGGGCAAGTTTGTGAAAACATCCGTTGCGCGCAAATCTTCCAAGATTTGCATGCCGCTTCTGTTGGGTAACATCATGTCTAGGATGACCAAGTCTGGTTTGGTGGATTGAATGTATTCCACGCAACCTTTTCCATCTGTGAATGCAGACACAGTTAAGCCCTCACGTTTTAGCAAAAAGGATAGAGCCTCTAAGATAAACGGTTCGTCTTCGACGATCAGAACTGACTTTGACACGTACCCCTCCCTAAAGACGCGGCATTTGTAGCTTAGAATGATTCCGTTTTTAGGCAAGCATGATTATTGCAGTAAATATTTTGTCCTACGGGCTTCACAATTAACACGCGGGCATACGGAACATTGCAGACCAACGGCCAAATTGGGTTGCAGGGCAATTTCGGGTTTGGTGAGAAACATTTCATAATCGGGCGTAAAAACCATAATTGCAGTAGTGCGTGATGGTAGACCAATAGTGTTTTGGTCTGCGTATTGGGCCAGTGAGTATGTTAAAAACCGCTCTCCTGTTGGTGTGTTGATGAACGCTTTTATGGGTTGAAGCGGTTGACTAAGGCTTCTGTATATTGGCCACAAAGGGCACGCACTGCCATATCTGGGCAATGCCAATGTGGGAAGTTGTTTGCGAAAAATGACAGCCCCTGAGCCATCGCATTCCATTATGCCGAACCGTGGAATCTCTTCACGCATCGGCAGGTGGGCAAGGCGGCGCAGAACAACGCTTAAAGACACGTTCAACTTTTGGGATAGGATTATAGGGTCATAATTGCACGGTTTTGCGATGCTTAAGAATGTATCGATTGGAAGTTCTTGGGTGATGGCGCAATACTTTACCAAGGCGTCTACGGCTTCATCCTCGTCGGATTTTGATAAATTCAAACGCGCGGCGTAATCGGCCGGCGAGATAGAATTACCTTCTAATTGATTTATGAAAAAATTGTTCTTTTCAAGAATGGTTTCAACGGGGGTAGTGTCGTTTGGTGTGTTATCCCCTTGGGTGCCGGGCTCAAAATGTTGCAAAATATCCGTTGCGGTTTGTGCCAGCCTTTCAGTCTCGGTTAAAAGATTTGAAAGAAAACGGTTTCTTAAAGCTGCGGGTATGTCTTGACCATCTGATAGGATTTCAGCAGTGGATTTTATCGTCGTGATGTTTGAAATCAGCAGGTGCATCGCTTCTGAAAAAAATGGGTCGCTGTTCATTTGGTCTGTTACTGCTTGCAACGTTTCGTCTTGCACCTTGGCCCGATCAAACTGTCGGCCAATCAATCTGGCAAACCCGTGAAACCGTGCGATAAACTCTTCAGTTTTATCAATCTCACAGGTAATCGTTGGCACCATTGCGGCAGCTTGTTTTACTCGCCCGACAAGGGCCTGATCGGCCCCTTCTGTGAAGCTGCGCGGATCAACCTCTAAAACCCGCGCCAGAGCTAGTAAGGTTTTGCCGCCGATTCCCCGTCGATTATGTTCGATTAAGTTTAGGTATGACGCGGAAATGCCCGCTTGCTTTGCAAGGGCTGCTTGGCTGATCTTTTTTGATCGGCGATTTTCACGAATACGAGTTCCCAGTAAGCTGCGCGACATATTTTCTTTTCCTTTAATTTTAAACGAAAATATTGGATATAGTAAATATATTTACTTTTTATCGATGTGTAAATTTAAAATATTTACAAAATAAATAAATAAAATCAAATGTTTATTGTAATAGTTGCTGTTTCTCTTATTCTAAGGAGGTTGAAAGACACTGGCACGGCGTTCTGGGAGGAGCAGATCGTGTTAGAACATGGGAGGAAATCTATGTCTAAATTTACTCGTCGTGGTTTGCTTAAATCCAGTGCTGTTATGGGCGCTGGTCTTGCAATGCCCACACTTATCACAAGCCCTGTCGCTGCGTATACAAACGAGCCAACAGGCGGTTCAGTTACACTGGGCTTTAACGTTCCACAAACAGGCCCATATGCTGATGAGGGTAGCGATGAGCTGCGCGCATATAAGCTGGCTGTAGAACATCTGAATGGCGGCGGCGACGGCGGCATGATGAATACGTTCACATCAAAAGCGCTTAAGGGTAATGGTATCCTTGGCAAGAAAGTTGAATTTGTAACAGGCGACACACAGACAAAATCTGATGCGGCACGCGCTTCTGCAAAATCAATGATCGAAAAAGACGGCGCCATTATGATTACCGGCGGCTCGTCTTCCGGTGTTGCTGTTGCTGTGCAAGGCTTGTGTCAAGAAGCCGGCGTTATCTTCATGGCAGGTCTTACGCACTCAAATGATACAACAGGTAAAGATAAGAAAGCGAACGGTTTCCGTCACTTCTTTAACGCCTATATGTCTGGGGCGGCTCTGGCCCCCGTGCTTTCAAATGCATATGGTAAAGAGCGTAAAGCTTATCACCTGACTGCTGACTATACTTGGGGCTGGACACAACAAGAGTCTATGCAGCAAGCAACTGAGGGTGTGGGTTGGGAAACAGTCAACACGGTATTGACACCGCTTGCGACAACGGACTTCTCGTCTTATATCGCACCTGTGTTGAATTCCGGCGCCGATGTTTTGATCTTGAACCACTACGGCGGAAACATGATCAACTCTTTGACGTCTGCAGTTCAGTTTGGTCTGCGCGACAAGCAAGTGAACGGCAAAAATTTTGAAATCGTTGTTCCATTGTATTCTGAGTTAATGGCTAAAGGTGCTGGTGCGAACATCAAAGGTGTGTTCGGGTCAACAAACTGGTCATGGACACTTGGTGATGAAGGTACAAAAGCATTCGTTAAATCGTTTGGCGAAAAATATGGCTTTCCGCCATCTAATGCTGCCCAAACTGTTTACGCACAAACACTGCTTTATGCGGATGCTTGTGAGCGTGCGGGTACATTCAATCCATGTGGTATCGTCGAAGCGCTTGAAGGCTTTGAATTCGATGGCTTGGGCAATGGCCCGACGCTTTATCGTAAAGAAGATCACCAGTGTTTCAAAGATGTGTTGGTTATGCAGGGTAAAGAAGATCCGGCTAACGAATATGATGCTTTGGAAATTGTGGAAATCACACCACGTGCGCAGGTTGAATATGCACCGGATCACCGGATGTTTGCTGGCGGCTCTTTGGGTAAATGTAACCCGGGCGCATAGTTCACTTTAAATCAAGTCGGTCACGCCAAGGGGCGTGACCTTTATAAAGTGCCCTTAAGAATGGCACAGAAACCATTATATTCTGGGGAACAGTATATGGACTCGCTCCTGCTTCAAATACTCAATGGCTTAGACAAAGGCAGTGCTTATGCGTTGATCGCTTTAGGTCTTACCCTTATTTTCGGCACTTTGGGCGTTGTAAATTTCGCGCATGGTGCGTTGTTTATGATCGGTGCTTTTTGCGCCGTAACGTTTAGCCGAATTTTGAACATATCAAAAATAACGTTGGATCCGGAAAAGACGAACTTTCTGGGAAACCCTCTAGAGGTCAAAACGCCTTATGTTGTTGGTTGGTTTGGAGATGCTACAGGCTCTGCTATTATCGATTGGGCGGTTCCTTTGTCAATTTTGTTTGCTATTCCCGTTATGTTGTTGATTGGTTATGTCATGGAGCGCGGCTTGATCAAGCATTTCTATAAACGTCCCCATGCGGATCAAATTCTTGTAACCTTTGGTCTTGCGATTGTTATCGGCGAAGTGGTGAAAGCATCTTACGGCGCCAATCCAATCCCAACGCCTGCGCCTGATGTATTTCGCGGATCGTACGATTTCGGGGTTCTATTGGGAATGGATCCTAATGCCGTTATTTATCCTTTCTGGCGTCTGATCTATTTCAGTTTCTCTGCTATAATTATTGCATCGGTCTTCGCCTTTCTGCGGTTCACTACATTTGGGATGGTTGTACGTGCAGGTATGGCAGATCGCGAAACCGTTGGCTTGCTGGGTATCAACATAGACAAACGCTTTACCGTAATGTTTGGTATAGCGGCCGCCGTTGCTGGGTTAGCCGGTGTGATGTACACGCCGATCAATTCACCCAACTACAATATGGGAATGGACTTCCTCGTGCTTAGCTTTGTTGTGGTTGTTGTCGGCGGTATGGGCAGCTTGCCAGGCGCCGTTTTGGCAGGATTTATGCTGGGTATCCTGGAAAGCTTTGCGTCTATGAACGAAGTGAAAGCCTTCTTCGAGGCGCTCTATTTGCCTTCCATCGACCAAATTGTAATCTACCTAGTCGCGATTATCGTGCTGTTAGTCAGACCGCGTGGCTTGATGGGCCGTGCTGGCGTGATGGAGGAATAAATGAAGACGCTTTCTAAAAACGATCAAGCATTGCTACTGTTTGTTGGTATCATTGCCGTATTTGCACCGTTCCTTTTGAACCCGTTCCCTGCGGATTCCGCAATGGCGCAATTCAATGCAGGCTATCCTGATTTGATGCAACGGTTTGCCATTTTCGGAATTTTGGCAATTGGATTTAATATCCTGTTTGGCTTGACGGGCTATCTGTCCTTTGGTCACGCGGCCTTTTTGGGTGTGGGATCATACTCTGCCGTTTGGATGTTGAAACTGCTGACGATGAATATCATCCCGGCCCTGATTCTGTCGGTTATTATTGCAGGCCTCTTTTCTTTGCTGATAGGGTACATATCGCTGCGCCGTTCGGGAATTTATTTTTCCATTTTAACGCTGGCCTTTGCACAGATGAGCTTTTCGTTGGCCTATTCTGTGCTAACGCCCATCACAAACGGTGAAACTGGTTTGCAGCTAACTTTGAATGATCCAAGAGTTTTAGATGCGGCAAACACAACGGGCAATCTACCCGTGACGGGTCTGTTCGGCCTTGAAATGCGCAATACATTTACTTTGGATGTCGGGGCATGGGCGTTTCAGTTCAATGTTGGTTACTATGTCTGTGCTGCATTCCTGTTACTGGCTTTCTATCTGTCAATCCGGATATTCCGCTCGCCCTTTGGCTTGATGCTACGGGCGATTAAAACCAACCAGACGCGGCTGAATTACACGGGCCTGAATTCACGACCCTACACGCTTGCCGCGTTTGTTATTTCTGGAATGTATGCAGGTCTTGCAGGTGGTCTGATGGCTTCTATGGATCCATTGGCAGGGGCCGAGAGAATGCAGTGGACAGCTTCCGGTGAGATTGTTTTGATGACAATTCTGGGCGGAACCGGCACGTTACTTGGTCCGGTTCTGGGCGCGGGTTTTATCAAATACTTCGAAAATATCTTTTCAAAGATCAACGAAAGCGTTTTGCATAGTTGGTTTTCATTCTTGCCCGATGGACTGAACGATGTGATTGTCTGGGTTTTGCACTTCTTTGTCGGCAAAGGTTGGCACCTGACACTTGGTCTGTTGTTCATGTTGATCGTGACCTTCTTGCCGGGTGGCCTAATGGAAGGCTGGACACGCATCCGAAACAAAATTCGGGGTGGCAAAGGTGGTGGTGCAAACCCTTCACATGATGCTGCCAAGACGCCTGCAGAATAGGAGCGATGAAATGGGAATTTTAGAAGTTCAAAATGTGAACAAAAGCTTCGGTGGTCTGAAAGCGTTGCAAAACGTGAATCTAGATATTGAAGAAGGTACCATTCACGCGATTATCGGCCCGAATGGTGCGGGTAAATCGACCTTGCTGAATTGCTTTGTTGGAAAACTTATTCCTGATACGGGGACGGTGATGTTTGACGGGCATTCTTTGTTGGGGCGTAAGCCGCATGAAATTAACCAGATTGGTGTTAGCCGCGTGTTTCAAACACCGGAAATTTTCAGTGATCTGACCGTTGCTGAAAACGTGCTGATTCCATGTTTTGCAAAACGTGACGGGGCCTTTACCCTGAATGCTTTGGCACGGGTTGCAGGTGAAACAGATGTTCGTGAAAAAGCCGAACAAATGCTGATTGACGTCAATATGCAGGATAAAAAAGACATGACTGCATCGTCTTTGTCACGCGGCGACAAGCGCCGTTTAGAGATGGCAATGTGCCTGTCACAAGACCCTAAACTTTTGCTGTTAGATGAACCCACGGCGGGCATGGCGCGGGCGGATACCAACAATACAATCGAGTTGTTGGCTGAAATCCAGGAAAGGCGCCACATTACAATGGCCGTGATCGAACATGACATGCACGTTGTATTCTCGCTTGCGCAAAAAATAAGTGTTCTTGCACAAGGTACGGTAATCGTGGAAGATTTACCTGAAAATATCAAAGGCCACCCAAAAGTACAAGAAGCATACTTGGGAGTGGCCACCTAATGTTGGATGTATCACATATGGAAAAAGCTAAGAACGCAAATCAAGCAGCAAACGCACCTGCCTATTTCTCGGCATATGATATTCATGCCTATTACGGTGAAAGTTATATCGTACAAGGGGTAAGTATGAATGTGCATGAAGGTGAAATTCTTGCACTCCTGGGCCGAAACGGTGCGGGTAAAACCTCGACACTGCGTGCAATGGCGCGGCTTGATGATCCAATGCTGGTCAAGGGTGAGCTTTGGTTGGATCACCAACCGCTGCACATGATGAAATCCTATCAGGCAGCACAAGCGGGTATTGCTTTGGTGCCGGAAGATCGCCGTATCATTCAAGGCCTAACAGTAGAGGAAAACATCCAATTAGCTCAGATCGCAGAACCCATTGGTTGGTCGATAGATCGTATTTATGACCTGTTTCCGCGTTTGGGCGAACGGCGTAAGCAAGAAGGCACCACATTGTCGGGCGGAGAACAACAAATGCTTGCAATCGGTCGTGCATTGGCGCGTGATATTAAACTGTTGCTGCTTGACGAACCTTATGAAGGTTTGGCCCCCGTGATCGTACAAGAGATCGAGAAAACGCTGCACCTTATCCGTGAACAAGGCATTACAACGATTATCGTGGAGCAAAACGCTGTTGCAGCCCTAAATCTGGCAGACCGTGCTTTGATTCTGGATACAGGACAAGTTGTATTTGACGGCACTGCAAAAGAAGTGCTGGACAATGTGGAACTGCGGCACGAATATTTAGCGATCTAAACGACCTAACATTTGGTTGATATGCCTCGCAATAAATTGGTGGGGTGCCTGATAATTATGAGGGAAAACATGACAGATAAAATCTATCCACCATCAGCTGAAGTCGCGGCACATGCCCATGCAGATCAAGCTAAATATGAAGAAATGTATGCAGCATCTGTCGCTGACCCCGAAGGTTTTTGGGCCGAACACGGTAAACGGATTGATTGGATCAAGCCCTATTCAATCGTGAAAAATACAACCTTTGCCTACCCGGATGTCAGCATAAAATGGTATGAAGATGGTGTAATGAATGTCTGTGCAAACTGCGTGGACCGTCATTTGGAAACGCGCGGTGACCAAACAGCGATTATCTGGGAAAGTGATGAACCGGGTGGTGACGAGCACATCACCTATAAGAAGCTGCATGAACATGTGTCCAAACTTGCCAACGTCATCAAATCTTTGGGTGTCAGCAAGGGTGATCGCGTCATTCTTTACATGCCAATGATCCCTGAGGCGGCTTATGCAATGCTGGCCTGTGCGCGTATCGGTGCGGTGCACTCGATCGTATTTGGTGGCTTTAGCCCTGATGCTTTGGCCAGTCGTATTGGTGACAGTGAAGCAAAATTGGTGATCACTGCAGACGAAGGCCCGCGTGGCGGCAAAGCTATTGGCCTGAAAAAGAATGTTGATGCGGCACTGGAAATTTGCGGCGATGTCACGACACTGGTCGTCGCCCGCACAGGCGGTGGCCCCGGCAATATAGATGGTCGTGACGTGGATTATGCGACCGTTATGGCGGATGCCTCGGCCGATTGCCCACCCGAACCGATGAATGCGGAAGACCCTTTGTTCATTCTTTATACATCCGGTTCTACGGGTAAACCGAAGGGTGTTGTGCATTCTTCTGGTGGTTATCTGGTTTATGCTTCAATGACGCACAAGTATGTCTTCGATTACCATGACGGGGATGTGTTCTGGTGTACTGCGGATGTGGGTTGGATCACTGGTCACAGCTATATCGTGTATGGCCCGTTGGCCAATGGTGCCACGACACTAATGTTTGAAGGTACGCCAACATATCCGGATGCCTCACGTTTCTGGCAGGTCTGCGAAAAGCATAAAGTAAATCAATTTTATACTGCCCCCACGGCAATTCGTTCGCTTATGGCTTTGGGTGATGGGCCAGTAAACAAATGCGATTTGTCCACATTGAAAGTTTTGGGGACTGTGGGCGAGCCTATCAATCCAGAGGCTTGGAACTGGTACAATGAAGTTGTCGGTAAAGGTACGGTTCCTATTGTGGACACATGGTGGCAAACTGAAACGGGGGGGCATATGCTGACCCCGCTACCGGGTGCCATTGCGACCAAGCCTGGGTCTGCAACCAAACCGTTTTTTGGTGTTCAACCCGTGATTTTAGACCCGCAAACGGGGAAAGAAATGACAAGTGTTGAAGCCTATGGTGTATTGGCAATCAAAGAAAGTTGGCCCGGTCAAATGCGCACTGTGTTCGGTGATCATGATCGTTTTATCAAAACCTATTTCCAGCAGTACAAAGGCTATTACTTCACCGAAGACGGATGTCGCCGTGATGCTGATGGATATTACTGGATTACGGGCCGGGTTGATGATGTTCTAAACGTGTCTGGACACCGAATGGGTACGGCTGAAATTGAAAGCGCATTGGTGGCGCATCCAAGTGTGGCTGAAGCGGCAGTGGTCGGGTACCCGCATAATGTGAAGGGGCAGGGCATTTATTGCTATGTTACCTTGAACGTGGGGGTTGAATCGTCAGACGAATTGAAGATTGAGTTGCGCAACTGGGTACGCAAGGAAATAGGACCCATTGCATCACCTGATCTGATGCAATGGGCACCCGGTCTGCCAAAAACACGGTCAGGGAAAATCATGCGCCGTATTTTGCGTAAAATCGCTGAAAACGATTATGGTTCTCTTGGTGATACATCCACTTTGGCAGAGCCGGAGGTGGTTGATGATTTGATTGAAAACCGCCAGAATAAATAGACGACGGTCTATAGGGTTCAGATAAATCATCTAGCGATTTCAAAAGTTAAATATATGTCCCAATTGGGACACTGGGGTTTGTGAAGACCCTGTTGATTTTAAACAGGCCTCGTTTTCAAGCGGGGCCTGTTTTACGTTGCGGGCATTCCCATCTCGATCAAACCGGCCCAATATGAACAGCCAACAGGTATGGCTTCATCATTGAAGTTATATTCAGGGTGATGTACGTCCGCCGTATCGCCATTACCGACTAATATATAAGACCCTGCACAAGCCTCCAACATGAATGAGAAATCTTCACCGCCCATTGTCGGGGGCGCATTGTCTGAAACATTATGATCGCCGGCTACGCTTTTGGCGACGTTTACCGCAAATTCCGTTTGCGTATCCGCATTTACCATGACGGGATAACCCGGGAAGTAAGTAACTTTTGCCGTTGCCCCATATGCTGCGGCTGTGTGGTTGACGATCTGTTTTATCTGCGACTTGGCCAAATCACCTGTTTCACGCTTAAGGGTACGTAAAGTGGCCCGTAGTTCAACACGTTCAGGAATAACATTGTAGGCATTGCTTTCGGTTTCAAAGCTGGTGACAGAAACTACCACAGCGTCCAGCGGATCAATGGTGCGCGAAACAACGGATTGCAAAGCCACAACAATATGAGATGCAATCAAGGTCGTATCAATTGTAGTGTTTGGTTTCGCCGCATGACCGCCTTTGCCCGAAACCTCTATTTTAAACGTATCGGTGGCGGCAAAAAACGGGCCCTTGCGAATAGCAAACTGCCCTACAGGGACGCCGGGCCAATTGTGCATACCGTAGATTTCCTGAATATTGTAATCCTCAATCAAGCCGTCCTTGACCATTTCCAAGCCACCCCCGCCACCTTCTTCTGCGGGTTGAAAAATAACCACTGCGGTGCCGTCAAAATTACGGGTTTCGGCTAGATATTGTGCAGCACCTAACAGCATGGCCGTATGACCATCATGACCGCACGCGTGCATTTTTCCCGGTGTGCTGGACGCATAAGACAAGTTTGTTGCCTCTAATATCGGCAAGGCATCCATATCAGCCCGTAAGCCAATAACCTTGCCGGATGTGTTTTGTTTGCCTTTGATGACCCCGACGACACCGGTTTGCCCGATACCCTCTGTGACGCTATCACAACCAAAGGCGCGTAATTTTTCCGCGACAAGGGCCGAAGTGCGGTGCGTATCAAACATCAGTTCAGGATGTGTATGAATATCTTGTCGCCAAGCGGTTATATCAGCGTGCAATTCAGCAAATCGGTTTATCAATGGCATTGGCCGTCCTATCATTTATCACATATGACATTGCTATAACTTACAGCATAGAAAGCAAACGATTTTAGAAAATTATTGGCGCGCCGGTTTGAAACGCGACCCGGGATCTATTGATTTAAAGCTAAGTATTTATCCCACACAGTAATAAATGGGTTCCGACTATTTTGCGAATAGTTATCAATCTCATTTACAATTGCGAATAACTCTCATATGCATTTAAAAACGAAATGAAAGATCCTTAAATATGCAACTGTCAACGACACATTTTAGATTGTTTTTTTTATGTATTCTATGCACTTGGCTTGTTAGCACAACTGCATTAGCAAAAACTGATAAATTCAAAGCTGTAACCACTTTCACGGTAATTGCAGATATGGCAAGAAATGTAGCTGGGGACGCCGCGATTGTGGAAAGCATTACAAAGGCTGGTGCAGAAATACACGGCTATCAACCAACGCCCCGTGATATTATCCGCGCTCAGGATGCGGATTTAATCCTGTGGAACGGCCTAAACCTAGAATTGTGGTTTGAACAATTTTTTTCCAATTTATCGGATATCCCAAGCGTTACATTAACTGACGGTATTGTGCCTATGGGTATTTCTGAAGGCGAATATTCGGGTAAACCAAACCCACACGCTTGGATGAGCTTGACCAGCGCATTGGTTTATGTGGATAATATTCGGGATGCATTTGTTGAATATGATCCTGATAATGCGGACATATACCGCGCAAATGCAAAGGCTTATAAACTAGAAATCACGGAAACGATTGCGCCATTACGTGCTGCAATCTTGGATGTTCCGGCTGACCAACGTTGGTTGGTATCTTGTGAAGGGGCGTTCAGTTACTTGATCCGTGATTTCGAAATGCAAGAGCTTTACCTTTGGCCGATCAATGCAGATCAACAAGGGACACCGCAACAGGTTCGCAAAGTCATTGACGGTGTTCGTAAACACAATATCCCGGCAATATTCTGTGAAAGCACTGTTTCACAAGCGCCAGCTGAACAAGTGGCGCGCGAAACCGGTGCAAACTATGGGGGCATGCTTTTTGTGGACAGTTTGACAGAAGCGGACGGTATTGTGCCGACCTATATTGATTTGCTACGCGTGACGATTGAAACAATTGCAGATGGTCTGAAAAAATGACCCAAGATAAAGGGATAGTCGCCAAGGATGTAACGGTTACATATCGTAATGGCCACACTGCGCTTCGAAATGCTACGTTTGATATTCCCACAGGAACCATCACCGCGTTGGTCGGGGTCAACGGTGCCGGTAAATCCACATTATTCAAAGCTATCATGGGATTTGTGCCCGCCGCAAAGGGTGATATTTCAGTGTTAGGGATGCCCGTAAAAACAGCGTTACGCAAGAATATCGTCGCTTATGTTCCGCAAGCTGAAGACGTTGATTGGAGCTTCCCTGTTTTGGTCGAAGATGTTGTTATGATGGGTCGCTTCGGGCATATGGGTTTTTTCCGGCGTCCATCACAAGTGGATCGTGATGCAGTGACTGGGGCACTTGAACGTGTCAACATGCTGGACTTCCGGTATCGTCAGATTGGTGAATTGTCAGGGGGGCAAAGGAAGCGCGTCTTCTTGGCGCGTGCACTCGCCCAAGATGGGCGCGTTATCTTGTTGGATGAGCCATTTACCGGAGTTGATGTTCGAACCGAAGATGCCATTATCAAGCTTCTGCGGGAAATGCGTGACGAAGGTCGCGTGATGCTTGTGTCTACACACAATCTAGGATCCGTTCCGGAGTTTTGTGATCGTACCATATTGGTAAAGGAAACGGTTTTGGCATTTGGGCCAACCGAAACTACGTTTACACGTGAAAATTTGGAAATAGCCTTTGGCGGCGTTCTACGTCACTTTGTTCTGGGTGGTTCAGATTTACATGATGACGATGACCGTCGCGAAATTCGGGTCATTACCGACGATGAACGCCCTTTTGTTGTCTATGGTGACGAGAAAAGGCCGGAAAATGATTGATGTATTACTGCAACCGTTTTCATACAATTATATGTTCAATGCTATGTGGGTCAGCGCTTTGGTTGGCGGTGTTTGTGCATTCCTTTCTGCCTATTTAATGTTGAAAGGCTGGTCTTTGATTGGTGATGCCTTGAGTCATTCAATTGTCCCTGGCGTAGCAGGTGCCTATATGCTTGGATTGCCTTTTGCATTGGGTGCTTTTGTTGCAGGTGGCCTAGCCGCTGGAGCTATGTTGTTTTTAAATCAACGTTCGGGTTTAAAAGAAGACACGATTATTGGCCTGATTTTCACATCCTTTTTCGGCTTGGGCCTGTTTATGGTTTCACTTTCGCCTACATCCGTAAGCGTACAAACAATCACTATGGGTAATATTTTGGCGATTACGCCATCTGATACGTTGCAATTAGCGCTTATTGGATTTGTGACTTTGGCAGTCTTATTGGCAAAATGGAAGGATTTTATGGTGACCTTCTTTGACGAAAACCATGCGCGGTCCATTGGGTTGAAACCTGATTTGCTGAAAGTTATATTCTTTACGTTGCTATCCGCATCTTGTGTTGCTGCCCTACAAACTGTCGGTGCATTCTTGGTGATTGCAATGGTGGTAACACCCGGCGCGACTGCGTACTTGTTAACGGATAGATTTCCACGTTTACTTGTACTCAGTGTTGCCATCGGTTCAATCACCAGTTTTGTTGGTGCTTACATAAGTTTCTTTCTTGATGGTGCCACCGGTGGTTTGATCGTTTCCCTGCAAACAATAATCTTCTTAATCGTCTTTTTCGTGGCACCGAAACATGGGTACTTGGCAGCGCGTCGACGTGCCGCAAAAGCATTGGCAGCGTAATCATGGATACTTTATTACAGCCATTCCAATTCGCATTCATGAACAAAGCCTTTATAATGATGGCAATGATTGCCCTGCCGACCAGCCTGTTATCATGTTATCTTGTGCTTAAAGGATGGTCGTTGATGGGGGATGCTATCAGTCACGCTGTTTTACCTGGTGTTGTTGCGGCTTACTTGCTGAACATTCCACTTATAATAGGGGCGTTTTGTGCGGGTATGATTTGCGCCTTGTCTACTGGTTTTTTGGCTGAAAACAGCCGTGTCAAACAAGATACTATTATGGGGATTGTTTTTTCTGGCATGTTTGGGTTCGGGATCGTGCTTTATACGAAAATTACAACCGATGTACATCTGGACCATATATTGTTTGGGAATATGTTGGGTATCGGCACATCGGATCTTCTGGTTGCGGGGCTGATTGCTGCTTTTGTTACAGTTGTAATCATTGCAAAGCGGCAAGACTTTCTACTACATGCATTTGATCCAATTCAGGCCCAAGCAGTCGGTTTGCGCATTGGATGGCTACACTATGGTTTACTGTCATTGATATCTTTGACGATAGTGGCAACACTGTCTGCAGTGGGGATAATTCTATCAATCGGTCTGTTGATTGCCCCGGGTGCTATCGCATTTCTATGGACAAAACGATTTGAACATATGCTGCCAATTGCGGTAGGTGTAACGATGGTTTCAGGTTTTTTAGGTGTGAATATTAGTTTCCATATCGATAGCGCACCTGCACCGACTGTAATCTTGGTCCTAACGATAATTTTTATTGTCGCATTTGTCAGAGCTAATATACTCGGAAGACAATGAGCCTTTGGTTTTATTGTTGAGCGGGCCGGGCCCGGAACATACTGAGGGAATATTTTTGTCGTAAACCATGAATTTTATTTCTTTGTACAAAACAATTCCAAGAAACTGTGATATTTCGAATATAGAAATATAATCAGGCTTTTACGAACTAGGGTTTTAATGAACGATTTTTTGCTTCAAGCATCAATATATCTGGCAGTAGCTGTGATTACAGTCCCCATTGCAAAACGTCTCGGGTTGGGGTCAGTCCTTGGTTATCTTATAGCAGGGGTATTGATCGGCCCCGTTTTGGGATTGGTCGGATCTGAAGCGCAGGATATTCAACATTTTGCCGAATTCGGCGTAGTGATGATGTTGTTCTTAGTAGGGCTTTCATTAGAGCCGAAGGCCCTGTGGGACATGCGCACACGCTTAATTGGTTTGGGCGGGTTGCAGGTTTCTTTAACAACCGGTGCCATTATGGCTGCTTGCATGTTTATTGGCCTCGATTGGTCCGTTAGCCTGGCCATAGGCTTGACATTTTCGCTGTCGTCAACGGCGATCGTTATCCAAACCCTGAATGAAAAGGGGTTGATGTCCACCCAAGGTGGGCGGTCCAGTTTTTCGGTTCTTTTGGGTCAAGATCTGGCTGTTATTCCAATGCTGGCACTCATCCCACTTTTGGAAAAGCCCGAACTGTACAGCTTTGCACCTTCGGTTCAAGACCACGATGTTGATATCAGCCTTATTCACGGGTTGCCGGGCTGGGGGGTCACTCTTGTTACCATTGCTGCTGTTTGCGTGGTTGTTCTGGCTGGAACCTATCTGACACGTCCGCTGTTTCATTATATTGCCGCCAGTCGTTTGCGTGAAATGTTTACCGCTGTTGCCTTGCTTTTGGTCATTGGTATCGCACTATTGATGTCACTTGTTGGCCTATCGCCAGCCTTGGGCACGTTTCTGGCAGGCGTTGTTTTAGCCAATTCCGAGTTTCGTCATGAATTGGAAGCCAACATAGAACCCTTCAAGGGATTGTTGCTGGGTCTGTTTTTTATAACCGTCGGGGCGGGCATCAATTTTAGCATATTGTTTGTTAATTTCTTTGGCATCATAGGCATGACGTTTGGCGTTATTTTAATCAAAGGTTTGGTGTTGCTGGCTTTATCCTACGTCTATAATCTACGGGGTCGTGACCGATTATTATTCGCGCTTGGGTTGGCACAAGCGGGTGAATTTGGCTTTGTTATGCTGGCCACTATTCTGAAAAATAATGTTATCCCGCCCTCAATATCAGAGACCTTATCGCTGATTGTTGCCCTTTCCATGCTGCTGACCCCCGTTCTGTTTATTGTCTACGAAGAGTTGGCAAAACGTAAAATTGCACCAGCCATTCAAAGCGCACCCGATGAAATTGATCAGCAGGGCAAAGTTATCATTATTGGCATTGGGCGCTTTGGACAGATCATTAACCGCATGGCATTGGCTGCTGGCATCAAAACCGTGGTGATTGACCATCATATCGACCAAATAAAACAAATGCGTAATTACGGTGTCAAAGGTTATTTTGGTGACCCTACACGCCCAGAATTGATGCAAGCGGCTGGTTTGAATGAGGCTGATGTTCTGGTCGTAGCAATCGACGATATTGCAGCATCAGTCAAGCTGGTCAAACACGCCCGCAAAGAACGCCCGGATTTGCGTATCATTGCACGTGCATATGATCGCAATCACGCTTATCAACTGTTCCGCGCAAATGCCACAGACATTATACGCGAAACCTTCGACAGCTCAATCAGGGCCAGTAAGTGTATGTTAGAACAGCTAGGTTGGTCGGCGTATGACATTGAACATGCTGTTGATGCATTTGTCACATCTGATCGAAGTGCCCTACAAGAACTGGCGGAACTATGGGACCCTGATATAAAGCCCCAAGACAACAAGGCCTATGTTGAACGGGCGCGCGCCATCAATAAAGAATTCAACACAAGCTTTTTGGCAAACCTTGCAAAAATCGTCGAGCAAGATGTCATTGGGGACAATGATACGCCGAAAGATGAACCGCCTACAATTGAGGCCGATATATAAAACGTTGCCCCTACCCACATATAAAACCCATATTATGTAGGTACATGGTCAATTACAGGTTTTTGGCCGCGTTATTCCGTCTTCCCGCAGTTCCATTATCCAGTTGGTGGCATGTGGATAAAGTGCATTGTGCTGTGGGTTTCTTCTTGGGATCATGCCATGAATATTTTTGATCCCTTGCCAGACAATATCCTGCGCTGCAATGTAGTCGACATGGTGCTCGCATTCGGAACGGACGAGTTCAGCTGTTGCAAATGGTGTTTCCGGCGAAATGACCATGTCATGCAATAAATTAATTGCAGGAATTTTCCGCCTGACTTTCAGCGCAAGATCGTAACTCATCCTCGCGCGCATTGCGGTAGGTAACTGACTATCAATCGAAAGACCTTTCCAGTAGGCATCCGGAAGGTCAACCACAGGGGCGATAAAAACAGCACGGACCTGATTGAATCCCATCCGAAGAAGGGTATCTCTTCCGTGAATAATTGCATCGACAGTTTCTTTCAAAAATTTGTTGAAATCATAATAACCCCTAGCCTTCGCGATACGTTGAGCGGCAAAATTTACGTCCATGGATCCAAAGGATAAAAACACATTGGATTGGCGGGGAACCGGCCCCATGATTTCTGCCAAATATTTATCACTTCGGGGTTCGCGTAGACTTCGCGCGGTCCAACCGCTGGCCCAGAAGGGGTAGTAATCGGGATTATCGCCAAAGATGTAATCAAATTGTTCTGAGACACTCGACCCCAGAACCACCAGTGGTCGCAGCACCAATCCATTGGCTGCAGTTCGAGCGTTTTTCCGACGACTAATCAGTTTTTTAAAATTCAAGATCAATTTTCCATTCTTACTGACACTTTTCAGTCGTGCGTCTTGTCAACGGGTTCGGTTCGCCTTCGAAGTGAAAGTTAAACCGTCTAAAATTATACCATAAACACGGGTTTGCATTTATTATACTGCGGCAGCGCCATGGGCTTTTTTGCCTAGAGGGCCTAGGCTGTGGCCACGTTGATGTATAAGGCCGCCAATTTTTATTGACCTTCCAACCATAACCGATGTGCGAAGCTGTGTTCAGGGGGAACTTCTTGTGCGCGATGGCGAATTTCGTTGTTCCACAGGTGAATTGCAAATGTTTCCGGCGATAAATTCTTTATAACATCGACAGAAGGGTCAAACATCTTATCCAGATCATGCACCCAAATAGGGTAAAACCGTGTTCGACCCATAATTTTTTCCTCACGCCCGTATTTCCAGACCAGTGCTGTCAGTGCTTTTGGTCCTGTGCTACCCCATGGCAAAAATTTCGGATGTATTTTATCCGTACCGAACTCTTCCAGAAGTCGATTGCGGTGCCTCTCGGGAACCCAAAGAGGAATTTTACAATCAGGCTTGAACAAGGCAATCAGATCTTTGACTATGGCACCTCCCGCAGGTAATTTCAGCACTCCGTTTGCTACTGATCCGACCCCGGCATTTTGGCTTTGGTATGCAAAAACGAATGACTGGTTTTCAAATCGAAATGGTTTGATACAATAGACATCACAATCCACCCAAAGGCCTGCATTCTGCCGTTGAAGTTCGTAACGGAATAAATCCGAAAAAATTGCGTATGAACCTTTTGCTTTAGGAAGGTCATTACCTTGGAACGTAAAAACTCTGTTTTTCGGAATAACCGTCTCCGCATCAATAACCTCTACACCAGATGGAATATCGGTAACGTCTCCGTAAGTGTAAAGACGGAAACGGGTTCCGTGCTTCAGAAATGACCGCATACAGGCGCGTTCTATCCAAGTAAGCGCCCCCCCGTGCCAAAAAGAATTGACCAGCGCATCCTGTTTCTTCAGTGATCTTGGATCATTGTTCACTTAACCAACATCTCCCAAGTGTTATGGCAATGACAGAACATTTTATCTTTTAAATATACAGTCATAAGAAATTCCGAAACGATAAAATATAAAGTGTCCTTGAAGTTCAATATACGCTGACGTCAGACACACATCTTCGGCAACCTCGCTGAGGAACGCCGGGTCATCGAAACCTGGAGGATCGATTACAGATTACAACACAGAACGACCACACACATCGCTTGGCGGGCTGGCTCCGGACGTCTACGCCAATCTCAACCGTGCCACCCGCCTGCTTTGCTTTAGCTCCGCAATGGCTCCGCTCAGCAGGCCTTGAGTAAACAATATCAACAGAAAGAAACAGGAACGCGTTCTACAACTGAACAGCCCGGATCAGGGGGCTGGGTCAGGAGCAGCATCAAACCAGTAGACTTTCGCAATGAGTGATGGAGCCTCGGGCGACAGGTCAAGGAAATTCAGTCTTTCAATGCGTCAATGGCATCTTGCACAACGGAGGTGGCTTGAAGATTCTCTAGCCGGTCAATTATGCAGCGTGATTCATGTTCATAGTTCTTACCCATCTTGTCGATTTTTTCGATAATTTGATCAACACCCGGGTTTCTTATGTCAAACACGTAATCTTGCTGTTGGAAATGCTCCGCGAGGTCAGTGTATTTGCTGGCCCACCCGAGTGTGATTACAGGAACGCCGCTCCTGTAGGCGAACACTACCGAGTGATAACGTGACGCGATTACGTATTTGAATCTTCCAATGATGTCTATCAATTCCGGACTCGCGTATTCTTTGGTAATCACGCTTACCTTGTCTCTGTTTCTAGTTTTTTTCAGAACATTCTCCACAAGGTGTATATCAGCGGTGGAAGTGTTCAGGATGTACACATTTTCGCCATTGTCGACCAATCTATCCAATATCTTTGCATACAAGTCAAAGACCGAACTGGATTCGCCAATCCTGAATACGTTTTCATTAATAATGAATCCAACAGAATCTCGGACCGGGTAGTTTGTCTCTTCATTCTCGTAAGAGGCATAGATGTCGCTAGCGGTTGGAAAGAGCTTCTCCCTGATAACCATGTCCGTCGATAATTCGACATTGTCCAGGTCCAGAGATTTTAAGCATTCATATCCTTCTTTCTCGCGCGCATATATTTTTGTGGCATAAGACAACTCTTTTTTTACCTTTTTAAGGAATTCCTCATTATCGCCGTCGCTCCAGTCAAACGGACCAAAACTCTGGGGCATTAGGATGATCTTTTTATTGTAACGCTTCGCGATTCTTATCGTTTGCAGCAGCATCTCTCCGCCGCCCTTGGACCAACCCGAGCCGAGTGTGTAACCGCTCGCATCAAAAATAGCATCTGCTTCTATCAACGCTTTTTCCATTTCCGGGATCTTGCCGTTCCATTTGTCGCTTTTTCTCCGCAGACCGGCGAAACGCGTTAGCAGCGGCTCCAATAGTGGCACCCTGTTCAAATGATATTTGAACACCAAACGCGTGTAGTCATCATAGGGTAACAATTTGAACGCATATTGCTCGGGCGAGTCATATTTATTGGCAAAACCAACAACCTCGCAATCCTTGTAAGCGGACTTCAAGCCATAATATAGGGATAGAAACATCGCTTGAGAGCCTTTGTTTCTCATCTGTATTCCGGTGATAATAAACTTTTTCATATCAATAAGCGAAAGACATTACGCTTCCGCTTCTCCTTCTTGTTTTTCCGAGCTGTCGCAGGTGTCGTTTCTTGTAAGTCCTCCAGTTATCATGTGTGTTCCGCTAAGACCTTGGGCCTAGCCTGAAGGCCTGAAAAAGTTGAGTGTCTCATCAGCTGGTCCGATCCAACGGCCCATACCAGTGGCTGAGCGACTGACCGCTTATCTGTTCCAGGGCCTCGATCGAGGGGTGGTAGTAATCGTTAAGGCGATTTCGTAGCTCGTCTGTTAACTGCGGATACCGGGTCTGGTGTGTAACCAACCCCCGGACGGCCTCGAACCCGGAAGTCCCTCGCAGGGGGCGCACAATCGGTTTCATCCACGCAAGGCGCTTGCGCAATCGGGCAGAGACCATCAACGACGTCTTGTCCTTTACCTTCTCTCGCCCAATTGACGAAAGCGGGCGTGGTGGCAGGCCAAGGTGGGAACGGACCTGTGACATCTGAGTCTCCGGGTCGAGCGACACCCCCTCGAAAAACAAGATAAGAAGCTTATCTCGGCCGAAGAGGTCGATATAGGTCTGCAGGTGCGATGCGAATTTTCCGGAGATCAGGTACTTGAGGTTCTCACCTAACGTGGGATCGAGGTAGGATTCTATATCCGCCCCAACCTCACCGCGCCTGAACCGCATGCAGTAGCTGGAATAGGCACGCTCAACCGGGCTGCGCAGTTGTGCAATCAGTTTTATTTGGGGCAGGTCGCGGTGAAGGCGGACCGCCGCTTCGGGTTCGTAGAGGTAAGAATTGGATTTCTCGCCAACGATCCTGTCAAGCAGTTCCGCGTTGAACTGCGAAAAATACCAGCCCTGTCCCTGACTGTACTCTCTGGAAAAATAGTGAAGCTCCGGGTCGGGCATGTAAACGGCCGGATCCGTCTGCAACTGATTCTGAAGCCATGTGGTTGCCGACTTCGCGGCGCCAATAATGATGAAATCGATATCCTTGAAATGCATTAGCTAGTCGCGTCTCCGATTGATGCGCTGGAAAACGGAGCGATAAATGCCGATTGTATCACGCAAATGAGATTTAGGTTTGTGGGCGGTTAAAGCCCCCGTTTCGGTCAAACGGTCTACTTTTAAATCATAGCAGCTTTGTTGAGCTGTAAAGGGTCGCGGCGAACTAGGCGGGGTTTTGTTTGGCCTGTTAGCAGTGTGAACACACGCATATCCGGACAGTCCACCATATCGCATTTCGATGCAAGGCCCGGCGTGGCGAGATCTTGGGCAGGGCATTCGTCTGGTGCGAGGCAGAAAATAAGCCTCATAATTTGCACTGAGGGAAGGGTCACGATGTAACCGGCGCCCACATCGATGATCGTGCGGGTCATTGCTGAATTTTGAAACCTTTCGACTGATCAACACATCAGAGTACTCCTTCTATTCCATCGCCATCATCATCGAATTTCGTCATCAAATACAGCATCGTCGTTGATCCAAGACCGCCAATCAGCTGTCTTGGATTATGTCGTTTTATTTTTCCCCGGAGCTGATCGCCAACGTCGCGTAGCTCGCCTAGTTCATTGTCGATGTATAGGCTCGTAAGTTTTTAGTTCATTTGGGTCGAAAAATCTAGAGAAATGAATTCGCTTCAGCAATCGATCTTGGATTT
>Ga0316189_10001211_pt1 | contig 25722 bp, 14 predicted proteins | sample LowCovwburrow_MG_FD_204930 | JGI IMG/M metagenome (GOLD analysis project Ga0316189, IMG submission 204930) | Coastal sediment microbial communities from Maine, United States - Lowes Cove worm burrow | ecosystem: Environmental > Aquatic > Marine > Coastal > Sediment | place: USA: Maine... | reverse complement strand
CCTTCAGCTCGCGCGTGGTCGCCGGCACGACGCGATGATCGACTCACTCGAGGCGCTGGCCGAAGCGCGGGCTCGAGGAGACGGTCCGGGCGAGGCTGCCGCCTTGAAGATGGTTTCGGCGACCTGCCTGGCGGCAGGCTTAGACGGCGAGGCCAACCGGATCGCCGACGTCGCCGCGGCCCTGGCTAGCTGACACCTGCGCGGCGGGTCGGATACGAACCGAGAACGGTCAGGAAGGTAGTCACTTCTGCGAGATCTCGGAGCGCCGCCTGCGTCGTTTCACGATCGACGTTGCCCTCGAAATCAACGTAGAAGATGTACTCGAAAGGCGTGTCCGGCTTCGGTCGTGATTCGATCTTGGTGAGGTTCAGGCCGCGCTCGGCGAAGATCGCGATGCAGCGTGCGAGCGCACCCTGCTCGTGAATCGTCGAAAAGATCAAGGAGGTTTTGCAGGAGACGGCTGGGTCGTAGTGCGCAGGCTCTGGCGCGACCATCACCATCCGCGTGTAGTTCTCGGGGTGGTCGGCAATGTCCCGCCTGAGAATGGGCAAGTCGTGCAGCGCGGCGGCTTCCTTGCTTGCGATCGCCGCCTGGGTCGGATCAGCGTCGTTCTTCACCTTCTCGACGGACATGGCCGTGTCGGCAAATGCCTCCACGTGACAGTCATGGAGCGTTTCCAAGAACTCGCCGCACTGTGCCAGAGCGACCGGGTGGGAATACACGCGACGAATCTCCGACACCGGCACGTCCGCCGCGCCTATTAGGCAGTGCGCGATGGGCTGAAACTCTTCACCGACCAGCGACAGCCCCATCTTCGCGAGCAGGTCATAGCTCTCGTTGATCGAACCCGCGATCGAGTTCTCGATCGGGAGCACTGCGTAGTCGACCTCCCCGGCCCTGAGCGCCTCGAGCATTTGGCGAAAGCTATGGTAGCCAACGCAACGCAGCGGCTGCGGCGCACCCCGGAAGTGCTGCGTCGCCGCGAGCTGGCTGTACGCGCCTTCGCTTCCCTGGTAGCCGACCCGCAACTCGTTCTTCGTCTCGACCAATGCGTTCCGCCTCAGTCCCGGAAGTTCACGTATTGAAGCGGCAGGTCGAAGTCCTGCTCCTTGAGGAAGGCTATCGTGGATTGTAGATCGTCGCGCTTCTTGGCAGAGACGCGCACCGAATCGCCCTGAATCGAGGCCTGAACCTTGAGCTTGCTGTCCTTGATGGCCTTGACGATTTCCTTGGCCTTTTCCTTGGACACGCCCTCTTTGAGCTTGATGAGCTGCCGCCACATCTGACCGCCCGCCTGCTGTGGCTGCTGCGCGTCGAGTGACTTCAAGGACACCTGTCGGCGAACCATCTTGCTCTCGAGCACATCGCGAGCCGCATCGATGCGGCCTTCGCTGTTGGCCCGGATGACGATCCCCTCTTCGGTTTGTTCGATCGAGGCCTCCGTGCCCTTGAAATCGTATCGCTGACCGATCTCCTTGCTCGCCTGGTTGCGCGCGTTGTCGACTTCGTGCTGCTCGATCTTGGAAACTACGTCGAACGACGGCATTTTTCTGACCTCCGAGGCTGGAACATATCACGCCGTTGGCTTGCGGCGAGCCGGCTTCTGTACATCAGCGCCGGCGTCCCCGCTCACCAGCGGTGAGAAGAAATTGTCTTTCTTTGTGTACTCGTCTACGCGAAACGCGAACTTGTAGCTCGGCGCCGAACGCATGTTGCAGTCGGTCCGCTCGCAGAACCGGCAGGTCGTCCCGACCGGCACCGCCATCTTCTTGGGATCGGCGAACGGCAGGTCGTCCGCATAGGCGAAGCGCTTGGCATTGTCCGCGTGGGTTCCGAGGCCGATGCTGTAGGTCGTCCCTTTCACGAGCGACCCCTGTTGCGGCTCGCTGACCACCTTCGCGAAGCAGAAGTATGTCGAGCCGTCGGGAAACGCAGAGTACTGCTTGCCGATCACGCTTGGTGTGAGAAATGCCAAGTGCACCGCCATTTTCGGGCATGAGCCACCCTGGTGCGGGAACCGAATGCCGTCACCCGAGTAGCGCTTGGAGATGTTGCCGGCGACATCGACCCGAAGGAAGTGCATCGGAACGCCACGGCGGCGCGGGTCCGACAGATTGCACATGCGGTGCGCCACCGTTTCGTAGGAGGATTCGAAAAGCTGCGCGAGGAGCTCGACGTCGTACCGCGTGCTCATTACGTCTCGATAGAACTCCGGATAGGGGAGCAAGAGCGCGCCCGCGAAGTAGTTCGCAAGGTGGATTTTGATCAGCTTCCGGGTTTCGCCATGCTGTCCCCGGTACCCTTCGAGAATCGGCTTGTGTAGCTTCTCTTCATCGAACAGTCCGAGCGCGATCGTGTGCGCGAGCTGAAACTTGAGCCGCTGTTCGAAGAGGTCAGCGGAGACCGTGAGGACTCGCGCCTCGGCGTTCCAGGTACGGATGACGGAACTGTCGGAGCGCTCTGGGATGCGATGCACCCGCACGCCAACCTGATCGAGCAGGCCTCGCTCGAGGTCATCACTCGTCACACGGCGGCCGAATGCACAATCGCGGCGAAACTGCTGCGCACGCTCCTCGAGTTGCCCGAACCAGTTGTGGTTCTGCTCCAGAAAGTCGGTGACCTCGTCGTAGGGATTGTAGTCGAAGCGAGTGGAACCCTCGTCAGCCTGCTGCTCCCGTTGCGCGAGGCTCGTCATGACGTGCTCGAGCTGGCCGCGCGTGTTCTTGTAGAGGTTGAAGAGCGCGGTGATCGTGGCAGCCATCCGCGGCTCGGCGCTGATGCTGGCTAGATCTTCCTCGCTCAGGTTGAGCGAGCGGAGCAGAGGGTCATCGAGCAGCCGCGCAAGACCATCGTCGACCCGTCGCTCGCCCAGGCTCGTCATGAACTCCTCCACCGCGACCCCGTAGAGCTCGAGCGCCTGGAACAGCAGCGGCAGCTGAACGACGCGCTTGCCCTTCTCGATCAGGCTCAAATAGGCGGGTGAGATCTTGAGGCGGCGCGCGACCTCGCTCTGCTGCAGGCCCCTGCGAAGCCGAAGCTCTCGCAGTCGCTGCCCCATCGCGGCGTTCGTCTCGGCCATCGGAGCCGTTTACCGCAAATTTACAAGATCCACCAGAGCCAAGAAACGTCAAAAAGTTCTATTTCTCGGCCGCTTGACGGCTTCCAGCCGTATGATAATCCAAAAGAGATCGGGCTCGATCGTGTGAAGCTGTAAAGAGCACCGCAACGGTCACAAGGGCCCGGAACGCAAGCAAGGTCAAAACGAGGTAGGCTGCGGCCCCCTCGGGCGAATCGCATAGGAAAGGACCGGCCAATGGCGGAGTACGGCAAGCGGGAGCGCGACAAACCGTGGATCATGCGGACCTACTCGGGCCACAGCACGGCGGCTGCATCGAACGAGCTTTATCGAACCAACCTGGCAAAGGGTCAGACAGGACTCAGCGTCGCGTTCGATTTGCCCACTCAGACTGGCTACGACGCCGATGATCCGGCCGCCCGCGGCGAGGTTGGCAAGGTCGGCGTTCCGGTTTCACACATCGGCGACATGCGAGCGCTTTTCGACGGTCTGCCGCTCGACCAGATGAACACGTCGATGACGATCAACGCGACCGCTGTCTGGCTGCTGTCCTTGTACGTGGCGGCGGCCGAGGACCAGGGCGTCGACCATCACGTCCTTCGCGGAACGACGCAAAACGACATCATCAAAGAGTACCTGTCGCGCGGCACCCACATCTTTCCGCCCGCGCCCTCGATGCGCTTGATCACCGATCTGATTACCTACACCGTGGACGAGGTTCCCAAGTGGAACCCGATCAACATCTGCAGCTACCACCTGCAGGAAGCCGGCGCGACACCGACGCAAGAGCTTGCCTACGCGCTGGTGACCGCGATCGGCGTTCTCGATGCGGTGAAGGCGACGGGCCGCGTGCCCGAGAGCGATTTCGGCAAGGTCGTCGGCCGCATGAGCTTCTTCGTCAACGCGGGCATTCGCTTCGTCGAAGAGCTCTGCAAAATGCGAGCATTCGTCGAGCTCTGGGATCGCGTCACCCGAGAGCGCTACGGGGTGACCGATCCGAAGCAGCGGCGATTCCGCTACGGGGTTCAGGTCAATTCTCTGGGCCTGACCGAGCAGCAACCGGAGAACAACGTCATCCGGATCGTTCTCGAAATGCTGGCGGTCACCCTCAGCAAGGACGCTCGCGCCCGCGCAGTCCAACTCCCTGCCTGGAACGAGGCGCTTGGTCTTCCGCGGCCCTGGGATCAGCAGTGGTCGCTTCGCGCTCAGCAGATTCTCGCCTACGAAACCGACCTTCTGGAATACGCCGATCTGTTCAAGGGCAGCGAGGTCGTCGAAGCGCAGACACAGCAGCTCGTCGACTCGGCCTGGGCCGAAGTCCAAGAGGTTCTGGCGCGAGGCGGCGCAGTCGAAGCGGTCGAGAGCGGCTACATCAAGCAGAAGCTCGTGGAGTCGAATGCTGCGCGCCTTCGTGCGATCGAAGCAGGCGAGCAGATTGTCGTCGGCGTGAACAAGTACGTCGAAGGGGCGCCCTCCCCGCTCACCGAGAATCTCGATGATGCGATTCTCACGGTCGACCCCGAGGTCGATGCGAACCAGCGCGCTGCGCTTGCTCGATGGAAACAAGAGCGGGACAGCGCTGCGGTGGAGGCGGCGCTCGCAGAGCTTCAGCGAGTTGCCAGGACAGACGAGAACATGATGGCCGCGTCGATCGCAGCGGCGCACGCTGGGGTGACCACCGGCGAATGGGCCAACACCCTTCGCCTGGTCTGGGGCGAGTACCGGGCACCGACGGGCGTGTCCGGTGCAACCGTGAAGACATCCGGGTCCGGAGTCGCCGCCGAGACCATCGACCGGCTTCGAAAGCGACTCGACGCGCTCGAGGCGCGGATGGGCCGCCGGGCCAAGCTTCTGGTCGGCAAGCCAGGCCTCGACGGGCATTCGAACGGCGCCGAACAAATCGCCATCAAGGCGCGCGACGTTGGTTTCGACGTGGTGTACGAGGGCATTCGCGTCTCGCCAGAGCAAATCGTGGCGTCGGCGCTCGAAGAAGGCGTGCATCTCATCGGTCTCAGCATCCTGAGCGGCTCCCATCTCGCGCTGGTTCCGGAGGTCGTGCAGCGGCTTCGGGAGGCGGGCCTCGGTGACGTGCCGGTGGTCGCCGGCGGCATCATTCCAGAAGCTGACGCGGAAAAGCTCCGCGCCCAAGGAGTGGCTGCGGTCTACACGCCCAAGGACTTCGAGCTCGACAACATCATGAGCGACTTGATCGACCTGGTGGACCGCCAGCATGCCGCCGAGTGACCCGGCCAACGACGCGCAGCAGGTGATGACCTCCGACAAGGCGGCGGTTTCCCGCGCCTTGAACTTGGTGGAAGATCGAAGACCCGAGTCGCACGCGCGCGTCGCGGAGCTCCTCGCCGCGCTCAAAGATGCTCCGAAGGCAGCGGGCGGGCATCGCGTAGGGCTCACCGGTCCCCCTGGCGTCGGCAAGAGCACACTGACTTCGGCCCTGGCGCGCTCGGTGCGGCAGCGAGGTCGCAGCGTCGGGGTCGTGGCCATCGATCCATCGAGCATACGCTCGGGCGGCTCGCTGCTCGGCGATCGCGCCCGCATGAGCTTCGACCCGACGGATGCCGGACTCTTCGTTCGCTCGCTCGCCACCGCGGGCGAAGTGGGTGGCCTGGCCTACGCGGCAAACTCGGCCGTACGTGTCCTGGCCGCAGCGTATGACCTGGTCATCGTCGAGACGACCGGGGTCGGCCAGTCCGAGATCGACATCGTCCACGTCGCGGACACGGTCGTTCTCGTGATCCAGCCCGGCAGCGGCGACGTTCTTCAGTTCCTGAAGGCCGGGATCATGGAAATCCCCGATATTTTGGTGGTCAACAAGGCAGACCAGGAGGAGCTCGCCCGCCGCGCGGTCGCCGATCTGCACGGCGCCCTGCAAACCGCACATGCGGTCGGGGCCACCGCCGGGCAGGACGCCAGTTGGAGGACCCCGATCGTCTCGACCAGCGCCACCAAGGGGACCGGAATCGACGAGCTCATCGATGCGCTCGCTCAGCATCGGAAGCAGCTCGAAACGACCCTGGCGGCACGCCGTCGACAAGGCGAACTGCGATGGGCCATGGACCTTTTCAGGCGCAAACATGGCGAGCACGGGGTTTCGACCCTAGGGGGGATCGGGCAGCTCAGAGCCCGCGCCGAACGACACCTCGATGGCGGTGAAACGCCGTTGAGCCTTTGCGAACACTTGAGCCGAGAGTATGTAGCAGCACTCGGCAAGACTCCATGAGGAAGACATGAGCGAACGTCCAAAAATCGTACCCGTTGGTCAAATCCCAGAGCTAGGCGCCGTGCCCGAGAAGATGCACGCGTACGCGATTCGCCCCGAGCGATTCGGCGAGCCCAAGCAATCCTTCCAACACGAAGAGCTGCCTGTCTGGGAGCTCGGTCCCGGCGAGGTTCTCGTCCAGGTCATGGCGGCCGGCGTGAACTTCAACGGCATCTGGGCCGGGCTCGCCCAGCCGGTCGACGTGCTCAAGGGCCACGGCCTCGACTTCCACATCGCCGGCTCCGACGCGTCCGGCGTCGTATGGGCCGTCGGCCCGGGCGTGGACGACCACAAGGTCGGCGACGAGGTAGTCCTGCACTGCAACCATCTCCGATACCCTGGCACCAACGATCTGCAAACCATCTGGGGTTACGAAACCCCTGACGGCTCGTTCGCGCAGTTCACCAAGGTCCAGGGGCAACAGGTGCTTCCCAAGCCCCCGCAGCTTAGCTGGGAAGAAGCCGCGAGCTACGGCCTCACCTATTACACGGCCCACCGGATGCTGATCGACCGTGCCAAGATCGAGCCGGGCGAGGACGTGCTCATCTGGGGTGCCGGTGGTGGTCTCGGCGTGTTCGCGGTGCAACTCTGCGCAGTCGCCGGCGCACGCGCAATCGCCGTCGTGTCGAGCGACGACAAGGCCGAGCTCTGCATGAAGCTCGGCGCGCATGGCGTAATCAACCGCAAGGAGTTCCCTGGGGTTCAGTACAAAGACAACATGACGCCGGAAGAGCAGAAGGCGCACAGCACCGACCTCAAGGGCTTCGGTAAGCGCATCTGGGAGATTCTCGGTGAGCGCAAAGGGCCCGAAGTCGTGTTCGAGCACGTGGGCAAGGCCACTTTCCCCGCCAGCGTATTTCTCGCGTCCAAGTACGGCCGAATCGTGATCTGCGGCGCGACCACGGGCTACAACCTGAACTTCGACGTGCGTCATCTCTGGATGCGGCAGAAGCGAATCATCGGCTCACATTTCGCGGACGCCGATTCGGCCGGGCGGGCCAACCGGCTCATGATCCAGGGCAAGGTCAAGCCGGTCATGACGCGGCTCTTCACCTGGGAGGAGATTCCCGAAGCGCACCAGCTCATGTACGAGAACAAGCTTCATGGCACCGTCTCGTGCCTGGTCGGCGCGCCTCGACCGGGACTCAAGAACCTCGAAGAAACCCGCGCCGCGATCGCGAACGGTTAGGAGAAGGTCGTGCAGAAAGTCATCGAAGCCATCGAGGGCCTCTACCAGCGCGCGCATGACAACGTCAAAGCCATGGTGTCGGAAGGCGATCGAATCAGCGCCAAGAAGCTGAATGCAAACCAGCTCGCTGCTCACGCGGTCGCCTACATGGCGACCGAGCTCGAGGCCTGCCGTCAAATGGCGGCCTGGGCTGAACGCGTTGGCGGTCAGTACGAAGGCAAGGTCGCGCGTGCATACGTCGGGGACGTCGCTCGATCGATCGTCGGCGGCGTCGACCTCGGAGCCTGCGAGAGCATCGCCCTCAGCGAGGTCGGCATCTCCGAGGGCGACCTGCGCGAAACCGTGCTCCAGCCCGAAGTCACCGCGTTTTCGGCCGAGCACTCGAACGGTCAAGTCTATCTGGAGCTTGCCGAGCACGCGCGGGAACACGGTTTTCCGAACCCAGGCCTCGGCGACGAGATGCTCGACGAGATCCGCTCGCAGTTCTCGAAGTTCGTGGACGCAGAGGTCATTCCTCGCGCACAAGACATTCACCGCAACGACATCCTGATCCCGATGGACATCATCGACCAGATGAGCGAGCTCGGCGTCTTCGGGCTCACCATACCCGAGGAATACGACGGACTGGGCCTCAGCAAGGTCGCGATGTGCGTCGTCACCGAAGAGCTGTCCCGCGGCTACATCGGCGTTGGCTCGCTCGGTACGCGATCCGAAATCGCCGCAGAGCTGATCATGGGCGGCGGCACCGAAGAGCAGAAGCAGAACTGGCTCCCGAAGCTCGCTGCGGGTGAAGTACTTTCGACCGCAGTGTTCACCGAGCCGAACACCGGCTCGGACTTGGCCCATCTCGGAACGCGCGCGGTGAAGCAGAATGATGGCAGCTACGTGGTCAACGGGTCGAAGACCTGGATCACCCATGCAGTTCGCGCCGACCTGATGACCCTCCTCGCCCGCACCAACGCCGACGAACCAGGGTACAAGGGCCTCTCGATGTTCCTGGCGGAGAAAACTCGCCTGACTGGCGAGGACGGTGAAGCGGAGTTCGTCGACGACGGCCTGACCGGAACCGAGATCACCGTTCTCGGCTACCGCGGCATGAAGGAATACGAGCTCGGCTTCGAAGACTTCAAGGTGCCGGCGGATTCTCTGCTCGGCGGCGAAGAAGGCGCGGGCTTCAAGCAGCTGATGCGTACCTTCGAAAGCGCGCGCATTCAAACCGCGGCGCGTGGCGTTGGCGTGGCACAGGCCGCACTGGAGGACGCGATCCTCTACGCAACCGAGCGCGAGCAGTTCGGCGGGCCCATTTTCCAGTTCCCGCGCGTCGCTCACAAGATCGGCCGCATGATCTGCAGTATCCAGGCCGGCCGCCAGCTGACCTATTTCAGTGCCCGAGAGAAGGACCAGGAAAAACGCTGCGACCTCGAAGCAGGCATGGCGAAGCTCTTGGCAACCCGCTCCGCATGGGAGGCTGCCGATGCGAACGTGCAGATTCACGGCGGAAACGGCTACGCAGAGGAGTACACGGCGTCCCGGCTCTTGGTCGATGCGCGAGTCCTCAGCATCTTCGAGGGCGCCAACGAGATTCAGGCGCACGTCGTTGCACGCCGGCTTCTCGAAAGCTGACGCTGGCGACCCTAGCGGCCATACTGCCCTCACATGAGCCCTGAACGCGTCGGCGACCGGCGAAGGCTGGTTCGCATCGCCTTTGCCATGGTGCTCGCTGCTCAGGTCTTCTTGGCGGCCTGGGGCATCGCCGATCAATGGACCCGGGGCCACAACGGCTGGAACGGGGCTGCGTACCACAATGCCGCGAGGAACACCTTGCGCTGGGACGTGCTCTTTCCACTTCAGTACGACACCGCCAATCGCCCGCCAGACCGTGAGAAGCTCTACACGCACGCGCCACTTGCCCTGCACCTGAACAACGTCGTCAGCGTGAAGCTCTTCGGCGACCGCGAGCTGTCGATCCGACTAGTGGCCGGATTTTGGAGCGTGGCCGCCCTGTGCATGCTCTTCGCGGTCGTGAGACGACTCTGGGACGACGGGCACGCCCTCACCGCATCGGCGATCTACGTCGCGCTACCGATCAACGCGATCTACACTAATATGGCAAACCACAGCGCCGGGTTCATTTTCTGGAGCCTGCTCGCACTCTACCTCTACATCCGAGCGAGCCGCGCCCCACCCTGGCGCCCACAGAGCTTCGCGCTCTTTCTCGCCAGCTTCGCAATGGCAGCCAGCTGGGATTGGCCGGCTTACTATGTGGCCTTTGCCATCGCCCTGCACTGGGGCTGGTCGCTCTACGTTTCACGAAGCAGCGGGGGTGCCAGCGGTTCGACCAGGCAGCTGTTCATGTTCTGCGCCTGGGTGCTTCTCTTGTTCGTCGGGCACTTCGTCTTGGTGCAATGGGTCGCGGGGAACCTCGACGAGCTCAGAGGAGCATTCAACTCCAGGCGGGCCCTCTCTTGGACTCGATTCCGAACGCATTTACTGCTCGTACCCGAGCTGATGTTCACGGCACCGATTCTCGGGCTGTGCCTCGCCTGGGTGCTTTTTTGCTTCATCCGCGTCGTCCGCGGCACAGCAAGGGCGCGCGACTTGATTCCGGTCGCTTTTCTGTTCGCTGGCGTGGTGCACTACTGGACCTTTCGATGGAGCGCCGTCGTTCACTCCTACTGGGCCTGGCCTATGCTCCCCGCAGTGGCCATCGCCGTCACGACCTCGCTCTTCGAAACGGGACGCTGGATTCGCGCGCGATCCGGGCTCCTGGCGAGCTTCAGCGTTCTGCTGCTGCTGGTGCCCTTGCTGACCCGGGTCGTGCAGATCGTTCCAACGGGCCGTTATGTTGGCGGCTCGATGTGGTTCTTCACTCCGGTGCGAGGCACGATCGACGAGTACGACTCAGGGCGACCGGAGCTCCGTTTCGCTCGGCGGGTGAAGGCCTGGACCGATCGCAGCACTGGCGTTCAACTCCACACGAGCCTCAAGGAGCGCCGCCTCGAGCCACGCTTCGACATCACACTCGATCGGGTGACGCACCGTTGGTCGCAGAACCCGCGCGCCGAGATCCCCAACGAGCAAGGAGCGACGGGCTGGGTCTTCGTCGCGGCGGTCGACGCGTTCACCGAAGACGAACGGGCCGCCTTCGCTTCGACTCGTCCGTACCGGCAGTATGGAGACTACTTCATGCTGGACTTGCGTCGCGAAGCACGGGACATCGAGGTATGGGGCCTAACCCCGGTTCAATTCAGTCCGCGTTGGCGCCTCTTGCATAGCTCGTTCGAGCCACCGATGAGAGCCGCGCGTGTCATCGGGATCGAGCAATCTCTCGATCAGAAGGTCGCAGAGCTCGATGCGCAGTAAGTCGCCTGCCCCCATCGTGACGATCTGGTCCTCGGCCTATCTAGGCTCGCTCTTGTTCCTGCTGGCCGGACTGCTGCCGCAGGGCACGGTCTCGCTCGGGCTACTCGCCCAGCTTTCTTGGCTCGCACTCATCGCTTCGATACCGACCAGCCTCGTCTTGGCGGCAGCGTGTCGAATGACCGTGATGGCCTGGCCCCTGGTTGCCGCAACCACGCTGGCAGTGGTGCTGTGGACCATGGCCGTAGGCTGGGAGCACATCGACTTCCTGCTCTCCGGGCCGCAGTGGCTCGATCTGCCTCGACGGCAAGTCCTGGGGGTCGCCTTGCTGTTCGCGCTCGGCTCGCTCGCCGGACTGGGCTGGATTTGGCTGATTTTGGGCGCCGGTATTCGGCGCGGACGATCGCTCGCGATTTGGATTGCCCAAAGCACTGTCCTGGTCGCAGTACTGACGGCCGCGATCATGCGCTACCGCGCGTACGACTACACCATGGCCCAGCTCGTCTTCCCAGCAGGTCTGCTGAGCAGCGCCATCGTGTACCTGCTCCTTCGCGAGTCGCCTCGACGAGGAGTCGCGCTCGGCCTTGCGGCCGCCTGCCTGCTCTTTGCAGTCGGATCGCGCTTTGCGCCGACGCTCGTCGCGACCGGTCGCCGAGAGCTAATCGCCCAGAGCCGGGCCGGTGCGCTGGCAACCTTATACGTGCTTCCTCAGGGCAGCGGCGACGCGAGCCTTTCGAGAGGCGGAGCAAGCTGTCCCGATCCGAAACCCATCGTCGAAAGATCGCCCATTGGCATCCTTCCGGACGGGCGCCGCAACGTGATCATCGTCACGGTCGACGCCCTGCGCAAAGACGTCGTTGGCTCGGAGATCAATGGACGCCCCGTGACGCCGGAGCTGACGCGACTGGCCGCCCGAGGACTCTCCTTCACCAACGCGACCTCAACGTATCCGGCCACCTTGTTTGCCGTCGGCAGCGCGTTCACAGGCCTGAGCCCAGCCGAGCTGTACCTCTCTCCGACCTTGCCGGAGAGCATTTTCACGCGCTCCCGCGCGCACATCGACCGGCAGCTTGCCATCCTGCCGGATGTCAGCTGGTTTCGTCTTCCCATCATCGAGCAGTTCCTGGCTCCCGGTGTCGAAACCGCCTACGCAAGAACAGACGCGGACGCGACGGATACCCTGGTGGAACGTTTGCGCGTCGCGCGCCGGGATGATGCCTCTGTGATGGCTTGGATCCACTACTACGCGCCCCACGATCCCTACGAGCCGCAGGCGGCGTTTCCATTCGGGAGGGGCAAGAAGCGGGCGTACCTCAGCGAGGTGGCCTACTTCGATCGGGAGCTCGGCCGCCTGATGCGATATCTCGAGGAGGACGGCTGGCTCGACGACAGCCTAGTCGTGTTCTTTTCCGATCACGGCGAGGCCTTGGGAGAGAAGTCCTATTGGGGACACCACGTATACTTGAATGCCTGGATGATCGACATCCCGCTCGTGCTCTGGCACGCAGCGTTCGAACCCGCCGAGCCCCGTGTGGGCGTGAGCCTCGCCGATGTCGCGCCAACCGTATTGCATTTCCTGGGACTCCCCCTCCCCTCGGACATCGCGGCAAAGAGCCTCTTCACGCTGGACCCGAATCTTCCCAACCGAGCTTCGTTCTCGGAGGCCTTCCCCGTCCGCGGCCGCGAGCTTTTCGACAGCTTCCGAATACCGGCGCTCGACGAGGCAACGATTCGCTCGAGGCTCCGAAGCATTCGGGTATCGAGCAAGGGATACGAGCCCAAGGGCGCCATCAGTCGCGACCGGTATCGCCTGATTCACCATCGGGGCGCCGACACAGTGCTTGTCTACGACCGCGAAGCCAATCCGGGCGATGACCCCGGTTTCGACGCAAGCAACCAGAACGCCCTTGCTGCGCTTCGAGGCGCGCTCGAGCATTGGGAGCAAGCGCAGCTACGACGGATCGAGTGCCGGCTTCAACTCAGCGAGGATCGACCCGAGTGACCTCGTCCTGAATGAGGCGTGCACCCCCGGAAGTCGCGCGGCCGGAGATCATCGAGAGCTGGGCATCGTGGAAACGGATCGTCGACGCGTCGCCCAAAATGGTCGTCACGTAGAGCTGAACCACCAGCTGGCTCGCGTCGCGCGGCACGCCAATTTCGTAACTCAAACGCCAGCGGTCGCCACCTTGGAGCTCGAACCCCTTTCGCTCGAACTTTGCATAGCCATCGAGAAACAGGTCTTGGTGGATCTCGATCTGCGATGGCTCGCCGAGGACCTCCAGGTCTAAATCGACCCGCAGGGTCGTGCCGGCGGGAACCCGGAGATACTGGCCGCCGATCAGCAGCTTCTTTCCGTCGGCGGCCGGCACCGAAACCTCCTCCTCGGTCAACAGATCGATCCGCCCGGCCTGCGTCATGTCCGCGCGTCCCGAGCGCGTGAGCCGGGCCACTTCCGTGAGGAGCTGCTGATCTCGGGGAGATACCGGCTCGCTGACGCGCTCCGGCCCAAACACACGCCCACCCTCTGGGGTCGAACGCGAACAGCTTCGAAAGGTTTCCTTGCAGACGACGGCGGCGCCAGAAACATCGAACATGATGACGCTTCGAGCATAGGTGTTCCCAGCAAAGAGCGGGCGCGCGGTCTCGTAGTCGCGGAACCAGCTACGCCCGACGAACCCCCCGTCCCCTTGCTCCAAGCCGAGGAGGTCGGTGACCGAAAGGGCCGTGTCGACGTGCGCGTAGAGCGTGTCTACGCGCTTTGCCTGCGCTTCAGGAAGCATCACCACGGCGAAAGACCAACTTTGTGAAAGCAATCGCTGCGTGGCGCTGGCTGCCTTGGCCAGCCCCGTCGATTCGTCCGAGCTGATGATCACGACAGTGTCGTCGAGCACACTGCGCCGTTGCAGCTGGGTCAGAAAATCAGAAAGCGCATCGTCCGCATATCGAAACGCGCGCTCTTGCCGCGTCCCGGCCCCTTCGCCCGCTTCGGAGTCTGGAAACGTGAATGGGTGGTGCGTGCCGACCGTCAATAGGGTCGCAAAGAACGGTTGATCGGCGTCGTCGAGCTCGAGCACCCGCCAGAGCGCTTGCTCGAAGAATGCCTTGTCGTCGACGCCCCAATCGGTGCGCGCATAACTCTGCTCGAACCAGGGATCGCCGACGAGCTCCTCGAAGCCCGCCCTCGCCATGAACTGATCCTTGAGCATGAAGCCGAGTGGCGCCGATTGAATGTAGGCCGTGGCGTATCCTCGTTCGCGCAAGACTTCCGGAAGGCATCGGCGAACGGGCCCGTAGACCTGCTCGCTCATCTTGGACTGATCGGTGAGGAGCTTCGGGTAATCCCCGCAGAGGATACCGTACTCTCCCCGATTGGTCTGCCTCTGGTGAGAAACCAGGCGCGTGAACAGAATGTGCCGCTTCGCAAGCTCGTCCAGCTTTGGCATGCTGGTCGTGCTCTGCACACTTTCTGCCGCGGCGACCGAGGGCAAGTGCGCGCCAGACGCCGCTTCGATCAGAATCAGCAGAACGTTCGTCGGGTCGGGAAGCGGCCCTACCCAGCGCTCGCCCCGCAAATCGCCGCGGAACGCGTCTCTGACCTCGGCGCCGATCGCCATCCGGCCGCTCTGTTCCGAAGGAGGAAGGATCGCGAGGTTCGCTTGAATCGCGTGACGCTCGCGCCATTCGTCGTACGTGTACGAGGTCTGGATGAGCAGCTGCCCAGCCACAGAAGCCGCAAAGGCCAAGACCCACCATCGCCACCAACCGGGAGCGGGAGCGCGCGCCCACAGGGTCGCGACCGTCGCCAAGGCCGTGATCCAAAGGACCATCACCGGATGTTGAACATGCCGAACCGAGCCGCCGAGAAACGTGGGGTCTTTGAGAAAGCCTGCGTGGCTGAGCGCGTACAACGAGTCGAATACCGAGATGAACTCGTAGATCGCGAAGCTCACGAAGACGAAGCCAAGGACTGTGGCGACGGCAAGCGCTCGGCCCAGTCCGCGGCGTGTCACCAGGAAGAGACCTGCCAGTCCGACGACCAGCAAGCCAACCGAACTGTCCGCCAAGGCCCCGCGCAAATCGATGGGCGCAGGGGTCAGGCGCTTTTCGTACAGAAGCAGTCCGCGCGTCAGCCAGGGCGTGGCAAGACACAGCAGGACGAGGAGGCCCCAGCCTGTGTTTGCGGTCCCGACCTCTCGCTTCTCTTCGATGACGGGAAGTTATGAGCTATGCAATCGCGATGGCAAAGGGTTTTGCACCAGCAGCCGAACGCAATCGGCAAGCTATCCTCGACGTCCTTCGGCGAGTCCTGCCCTCGGCTGGGCTCGTTCTGGAACTGGCCAGCGGGACCGGACAGCACGCGGTCTTCTTTTCGCAGCAGCTCCCTACCCTGCGCTGGCAGCCCAGCGATGCTTCTCCGAACGCCTTGCAGAGTATCGCGGCCTGGGTCGAGGAAGTCGAGCGCGCGAACCTTCTGCCTCCGATAGAGCTCGACGTGCGCTCGCCTCGCTGGCCCATCGCGCGTGCCGACGCCCTCATCTGCATCAACATGATTCACATCTCGCCCTGGGAGAGCACCGAAGCACTGTTTCGGCGCGCAGGCGACTTGCTCGCTGCCGGTTCTCCACTGATCACCTACGGGCCTTACCGACTCCATGGCGAGCACACAGCGCCAAGCAACGCTGCCTTCGACCAAAGCCTTCGGTCTCGCAACGCCCGCTGGGGCATCCGCGACATCGATGAGCTCACGGAGCTCGCCGGCCGAATTGGCTTCACTCTCCAAGAGCGAGTCGACATGCCGGCCAACAACATGACCCTGGTCTGGACGCGAATCGCCTAGCCCGACATCCCTGGCAGCGACGGATTCCAGAAGAGCATCACGAAGTAAGCAATGAAGACGAGGATGAGCGTGATCCCTCGGACTCGGCCGATGCGGCTGCGCTCGTTCACGGCCATCAAGAGAAGCAGCAGGGTCACGCCAACCATGATGGGGAAGTCGCGCCTGGTGACCGAGCGCTCCACCTCGCCGGGTGCGATGATTCCGGGCAAGGCCAGCACGCCAAGCAGGTTGAACATGTTGGACCCGACGACGTTGCCGACTGCGATGTCTTCCTCTCCGCGCCGCGCGGCGGCAACCGAGGCGGCAAGCTCAGGAAGGCTCGTCCCGAGCGCAACGAGGGTCAGGCCCACGACGAGCTCGCTTACCCCGAGATCTCGGGCAATGCCTACAGCGCCCCAAACCAGCACGCGAGAGCCGAGCAGGAGAAGGACCAGGCCGACCGAGAACAAGACGATGGCCTTGGCAGTGGGCAGCGAGTCCGGGATGTCATCCTGATCGAAGCCGCCGGCTGTCGCGTCGGCAACGCCCACGTCCTTCGCGCGCGCCTGCGTGCCGATCCAGGCGATCAACAGAAACAATCCGAAGAACAAAGCCAAACCTTCAAGCTGGCTGAGCACGCCGTCCCAGAGGAACGCCCAGGCGACCGCCATACTCAAGAACAGAACCGGGATTTCGCGGACCAGCAGGCGTGAGTGAACACTGAGCGGATGAACAAGTGCAGCCGCGCCTAGAACGAGCGTGACGTTCGTGATGTTCGAACCGATGGCGTTTCCGACGCCCATCGAGCGGCTCCCAGCCATGGCCGCCATACCAGAAACCAACATTTCGGGCGCCGATGTCCCAAAGGCCACGATCGTCAGTCCGATGACGAGGCGGTTGACCCCTAGATTGCTGGCCAGCCCGGCCGCTCCGTGCACGAAACGATCGGCACCCCAGACCACGGCAACGAAACCCACGATAATCGCGGCTATGGCGTAGAACAGCGTCAGGACAACCTCATCGGCGAAACGAAGAACGGCCCAGTCTTGCTCAGGAGCGCAAGCGCGCAAGTCCCGTGCAGATCGCGCTGGCAATACCACCCCACGGAGGGCTATACGTGTCGGACCAAAGGAGGGGACAGCATGGGTGAGCGCCTCAGGGACAAGGTCGCGATCGTCACAGGAGCAAGCCGAGGAATCGGTGCTGCCATCGCTGGCTACATGGCCGAAGAAGGAGCCAAGGTCGTTCTCGTGTCACGAAAGATCGACGGCCTGCAAACCGTGGCAGACCAGATTCGGAGCAGCGGCGGCGAGGCGACGCCGATCGCCTGCCATGCCGGCCACCGGAGCCAGCGGGAAGACATGCTCGACCAGGCGCTGAAGGCATATGGCAAAGTCGACGTCCTGGTGAACAACGCTGCGACGAACCCACACTTCGGTCCGATGCTCAGCATCGACGAAGGAGCCTGGGACAAGACCTTCGAGGTCAATGTGAAGGGCTACTTCGGCATGATCCAGCTCGTCGCGGGTCACCTGCAGCAGCGCAAGGCAAAAGGCTCAGTCATCAACATCGCCAGCGTGGTCGGGATGATGGGCGCACCGATGCAAGGCGTCTACGCCATGACCAAATCTGCCGTAATCTCGATGACGAGGACCTTGGCCATGGAGCTCGGCGCGGCCGGCATTCGTGTCAACGCGATCGCGCCCGGCCTAATTGAAACCAAGTTCGCCCAGGTCTTGGTCGACAACGACGAGATTCGTTCCAGCATCGTGAACAAGACAGCCCTGGGACGGGTCGGTCAGCCCAGAGACATCGCAGGCGGCGCCGTCTTCTTGGCTTCGGACGAATCGGACTACCTGACAGGGGACGTGATGGTCATCGACGGCGGTTGGACCATTACATAGTCGTGGGAGGCGGATGATCGAGAAGCCGGCCATGGGCCTAGCGGACACCGCGCGCAGGCGCGACTTGGTGGAGTTGCGCGTTGCGAACTTGCGTCGTGAGCTCGGCGCAGAAACCGAACCCCGGCTTCAGGCAGCGATCCTCTATCAGCTGGGGTCGCTCTACGAGCACGAGCTCGAGCAGACCTCCGAGGCGATGGAAGAGTACCGGCGGGCCCAACAAATCGCACCAGGCTTCCAACCGGCATTGATCGCCCAATTGCGGATCGCCGAGCGCTCACAAAACGGCTACGACCTCGGGACGCTTCGTTCGCAACAGGTCGCGAGAGCAACGAGCCCCGCAGTCAGCAGCGCCGCGCTCGTGGACCTGGCGATGCATTCGGAGGATTGGGCGTCGCTTCTCCGAGAAGCGGTTGCACGTTCTCCCGAGCCGGCGATCCCAGCGCTCATCCTCGAATGGCTGGCAGAAGCGCGCGGCGATGACAGCGCCGTTCGGGATGCCCTCCTTGCCCAGGCGAAGCACGCAAGGGACCCCAATCTGCGCGCCGCCCTCTGGCTCGACCTGGCCCTGCACGAGATCGACTCGGGCCGTCCGGACGAGGCCATCGAGGCGCTCGATCGTGTTTGTGAGTCGGACGCGCTCGTTTGGCAGGCCAGGTCACTGCAATCCCGGACTGCCCGGGACCACGGGCGATGGGAAGCGTTCGTCCTCGCCGTGACTTCGATGGCACGCCTACTCGAAGCGGCTGTGGAACGGAACCACGCGCAGGATCCCTTGAGCCTCTCGGTACCCGAGGAGGAGCGTCTTCCGCTGGCGGCATTCCTCTGGCACGAAGCGGCGACCTGCAGCGCCACACATCTGGATGACCCCGAGGCGGCGGCAGGCTACCTCGACTCAGCCTTGCGCTTGCTGCCGAACCGGCGACTGACTCGCTTGCAGGGCCTGCTCATCGCGGAACGTCGCGGAGACCTTGCAGCCGCCCAAGCCCCTTCGGCGTGGTTCAGAGCAAACGCCCCCGATGACGCTGCTTTCGTCTCACGCGAGCTGCGCCTTGCTCTGTCGAGCGACGATGTACAGGGCGCCTTCGAAACGCTGCGTGATGTCGCGAGACGGTTCCCCGATTCCGACTATGTGCGTGCCGCCCTTGAAGTGGCCTCCATCCGCAGCGCGAGCCACCGCGAACGTGCCGAGGCCTTACTCGACCAGGCGCAAAGCGCCGAGGGCGAGGCGCGGGCTCGACTCATCTGGAGAGCAGCACAGCTGAGCAGCGCAGACCCAGATAGCTCGGAGCGGGCGCAGGCGCTCTACAGCGCGGCGATCGCGGCCTCCTCTGGGTCCGGGCACGCGCGAACGGCGATCCTGCGCGAAGCGCTGGGCGCTGCGATGCGTACCAAGCACTGGGATGCCGTTGTGGGGCGTTGCGACGAGCTGATGCAAGGTGACATCGACCCGACTGAAAGGGCGATGCTCGCATACTGCAAGTACGATCTGACCCGGCACGCACAGGGCGCAGAGGACGAAGCCCAGCAGCTCCTTGCACAGGCCCTGTCCGATTCTCGCAACCGTGCCTGGGCTCCGCAACTTGCACGGGCACAGGCCGCATGGACAGGCGACGCGCGCTTGCTGGCCCAAGCTCACGAGGCCAGCGCCGAGCTCGAGTCTGGGGATCGTCGGCTCGGTCATCTGTGCGCGGCCGGTTGGGCCTATGCGCGCAACTGCGAATGGGAAGCGGCCAAACGTGTGCTTCGACTCGCATTGGACGCCGCTCCCGACGACCAGCTCGTCCTTTCCCAACTCGACGCGGTCTTGCGTGAGGGCGGGCGACCCGAAGAGGTAGTCTCGCTGGCGCGCGAACGAGCTCAGTCGGCTTCGAAGGCGGCGCTCGGAGAGCTCTCGCTGCTCCTCGCTGGGGCAAGCGCAGAGCGCAGCGGGAATCTGACCGCCGCCCGCCACGCATACGAGCAGGCACTCGTCGAAGCCCCGGGCTCGCCGTCCGCGGCGCTGGCACTGCTCGACATCGCCCGCCTTCAGGGGGATTCGCAGGCGACATTGCGTGCGTACGCGGCACTCTCGAGAAGCGAGCTCGGTGGAGGCGTCCCTGAGCTCTACGCACTGCTCGAAGGCGATGCACTGAGCGCGGTCAACGGCGTCGGCGCGGGGCTGGCCTACGGGCGGGCACTCGAACACGCAAGCACTGGTCCAGCGGCAGCCATCGCTCTGTTGTCGCTACCCTTGGCATCGAGCGACGCCGATCAGCGATTGGCTGCCGAAGAGCTTCTGGTGGACGCCGGATCCCTCACGGAAGACCAGACCGGCTTCGCGTCTGCCTATCGCGCGCTCCGCGCATCGCTCGGCAAACAAGGCGCGTCCGCTGGCGAAGCCTGGCTTGAACTGTCGGCCGCAGCGCCGAACGACGCACTGCGGGCTGCTGCGCTTCTGCAGGGGCTGCGCGCTACAGGGCTTGCGCGAGGAACCGATGCCGCAGACGAGCTCTTCATGCTCGCACAGGAAGCCGAAGAACTATCAGATCTCCATACGGATGCCTCGATCGCCATCGACGAGGCGCTAGCGCCGGGCGACGACGCAGCACTTCGCGTTCAGGCGCTCGAACGGAAGTTGCAACACAGCGCGCCCCTCGGACGTAGCGCGCTTGACGCTGCGCATTGCCGGGCGCTGGTCGAAGCCGATCGCGGCGCGGAGGCCGTTGCGCTTCTAAGCGAGGCGGTAGATGAGCGGCCCGATGACCTGGCCCTGTGGGAGACCCTTCGAAGCGCGGCTCGTCAGGCGGGGGAGTGGCCGCTGGTCGCCCTGGCCTGCGAGAGGCTCGCGCCGTATGTCGACGGATCGTTGAGCGGAGATCTGTTGGAAGAAGCCGGCGTCGTTCGGATGGATTGCCTGCAGCAGTACCGGCAAGCCGAAGACCTCTTTCGACGGGCGCTCGAAGTGGACCCGGCCCGTGATACCGCATTTCGCCGCCTCCGGGATCTACTCGTCGCGCATGAGGACGCTGAAGCACTCGAAGCGCTGGTGTCCGAACGACTCGCCCTAGGCGGCCCCAAGGAGCGCCGCGACCTGCTCTACGAACGTGCACGCCTGCTTCGAGGGTTCAGCGATCGGCCGGGAGCGCTCGAAGTACTCGGTGAGCTGTTCGACGCAGAACCGGAACACGCGGGGGCTCTGGCCTTGGCAGCGGAGGTGCACGTCTCGCTCGAACACTGGGCCGAGGCCGTCGACTGCTTGCGGCGCCTGTCTCGCGCAAGCATTCCCGAAGAACAGAAGCGACTCGCACACCTTGGCGCCGCCGATTTCCTCGAGAGCAAGCTCGGCGCAAAAGACGAGGCCCTCGGCGAGCTGCGCGCGGTCGAAGCGCTCGGGCTTGCCGACGCAGAGACTTGGACACGAATCGCCGCCCTCGAAGTCGCGCTCGATCGCCCCGGCGCTGCGATCGACGCCTACAAGCGGGCTCTCGAGGCCGAGCCGACGCAACAAATCGCGATCGCGAGCCTAGTCGACCTTCTCGACGACGCGGAGACCGACGCAGCGGTTGCCAGCTACGAAGCTGCCATCTGGGCACGTGTCGAAGCCGGCGAGCTCGACGCTTCACTCCTCGAAGCATTGGGAACTGCGGCCACCTGGCGCGGCCATGATGCTCGGGCCTCAGCAACCTTCGCGGTACAGGGCGCGCTGGGACTCGCTCCTGCGGGTGGTGTCCAACACACAGACCTCGACCGAGTCTCGGCTGCCGCACTCTGGGACAAAGAGGCAGACCCCGTGCTGCAAGAGGTGGTGCTTCGAGCCGGCCCGGCGCTCGGCCACCGTCGCCTACGCAGCACCAAGGCCTCCCCGAGCGATCCGATCTTCGCGGAGCTCGAGCGACTATCCCAGCGCTTCGGCATCCGCACAGGCTCCGTCGGGGTCTCGACTCAACTCGCCACACCGGTCGCGCAGATCGGGAGTGAAGGCGAAATCCGCTGGGTGGTACCGCAGAGCGCCCGCGCCGGCCTCGACGCCATGAGCCGTTTCATGGCCGGCCGCCTTGCCTGGGCCGCGGCGCGCGGAGGCGCACAGCTGGTCGATGGCTCGGCAGAACAGGCAGCCGGACTCCTGCTAGCCGTTCTTCGAGTCTCCGGCTGCGAAGTCACGGCAGGGGATCCACCCCTACCTGGCGCGGAAATCAAGCTGAGGCGCGCTGTGCGCAAAGAGGTCCACAAAGCGGCTGGGCGCGCGGAGCTCAGCCGATCCTCGTTGCTGGCCTATGCCAGGAGCTTGCAAAGAAGCGCCGACCGAGCTGGGCTGCTGGCATCGGGAGATATCGCGACCGGGCTCGCGGTCCTGTTGAGCGGACGGCTGAGCGTTGAAGCGCTGAAGACTTCTCCGCGCGCTCTGGACCTCCTGAGGTTCTGGCTCGACGCGAGCTCGCCACTGTGGGGGAGCCATGACTGAGGACGACATGTCTCAGGCAAGCCGCGAGTCGGACCGCCCGTCGTTTGACATCGACGACGATGCCATCGCCACCCTCCTCGACTCCTTCGTCGAAAACAAAACCGGAGCGCTGGCGAAGCGTACGAGCCGTCCGCCCGACCCCTCGGACTCCGGCGCGCTCGCTGCGCAGCGCACGGTTTTCCAGCACAGCTTCCGTCACGAAGCGCTACCCCTGGTCGGCGATACGCCTGCCACGAAGAAAAGGCGGGTCGAGCTGCTCGAAGCGCTGGCCAGACGCGCGGTCGGTTCGGCGCGCGCACGGCTTCTGACCTCGGCGGCGGAGCTATGCGAGCAACTCGGGGACCACGCGGCCGCGAGACACAACTATGGTCTAGCGCTTTCGGCCGATGCGCGGGACGTCGTCGTGCTGCGCGCACTTCGTCGTCTCGCCGTGCAACAGGGCGACTGGCACGCAGTCGCCGACGCCTTGGAGAAAGAAGCCGCGCTCGAGCTCAGCGCAGCCGAGCGCTCTTCGGCCCTCAATCTGCTCGCACGAGTTCAACTCTCGAAGCTTCACGACCCTGCTGCTTCCGAGCAGGCGGCCGCGCACGCAGCCGAGCTCCGCCACGACGACTTCGTAGCGCGGCTGCTTCTGGCCTCGGCGCGACTGGCGCGTGGGGATTCGGGACGGGCCGCCGAGGCCCTGACGGCCGCGGCCGAGTGTTGGCCGCAAGCCGAGGCCGAGGCGGCGCTGCTCCTGCACGCAGCCGAGCTCATGGAACACGCCGGGGAGCTCGAGCAGGCGAGAAGCCGGTATGGCCGGGTCCTCGAGCTTCAGCCCGATCTGCTTGCGGCGCACCTGGGCGTGGTTCGTACGAGCCGAGGGCTCGGCGAAAACGACAGCGCACGGGAAGCGCTGCTCGCCGCCGCAGAACAGAGCACGGGCGGCGTGGGGGCGGCTCTTCGTCGAACCGCAGCCAGCCTGAGCCAGCAAGGCGGTTCCGCCCAAGCGGCGGTCTGGCTACTCGATGGCGCACAGGACACGGCTTCTCTGTGGACGCTCGCCGAAGCAGCAGCGCGTTGCGGAGACACAGCGCGAACCATCGAAGCCCTCGCCGCGGGCGCCGCCGGACAAACCCCTGAAACCCGCGCGCTTGGCGCTGCACGACGCGCTCGGCTTCAGGCCGAGCGAGGCGAGGATTCGGATTTCGATCGACTGTCCCAAGACGCAGCGCAGGAGCCGCTCTGGCAACCCTACCTCAGAGCCTGGAAGCGATTCGCGGAAGCGGACAGCGGTGAAGATAGCGAGCTGCAGCGCTCGCTCGAAACGATTCCGAACGAAGAAACGAGCGTGGCATGGCGCATGCTCCGGGCGGACGAAGCCGCTCGCAACCGGGATGGCGCGGCGTTCGTGGCCGCTCTCGAAGCGGAGCTCGAAGACGCGCCCGAACAGCTCTCCGCCGGTGGAGCGCTGGCTGTCGCTGAAAGTGCGGGCGCATCTGGGGTGCTCGAGCGCAGCGCGGCTCTGCGTCGCGCCGAAGAGCGAGTCCCAGGCGACCCGATGATCGGACGTGCGCTGCTGCGAATAGACGACGATCCCGATCGGAACGCCCTACGCTGGACGGTCGAGGGCAAGGCCAGCTGCGGGGCGCGCGGTGCGTTTGCGTTCACGATGGCCGCAAGACTCGCGCAGCCAGGGTCCGAGCAGGCGAACGGGGCCTGCGAAGCCGCTTTGACCCGGGAAGACGACTACCTGCCCACTCTCTGGGAGCTCGAGGACAGCCTCGGCTCGAACCCAGCCCGAGCGATGAGCGCCTCGAGGCAAGCGGCGCTCTATGCCGAAGACCAGGCGTCGGGCTTGCTTCGCGCGTCCCTCTGGACGCCGTCTGGTGACGAGCGAGCGGCGTACGCCAACGCGGCCCTGAACCGCAACAGTCCCGATCCTCTCCTCGTCGAGCATATCGTCCACGCGGCCGGCAGCGCGACCGAGACGGCCGGCGAGCTGATGGAGCTGGCCGCGCGCCGTCTCGGCTTGCCTGGGTACCTGGAGCGCGCCGCCGCGTCGTATCGAGCTGCGGGTCTTGCAAGCCGAGCCGCAAAGACACTCCGGGAGGCCTCCGCGGAAGATCCGAACGACGAGATGATTCGGGTTCAACGGCAAGACGCGGAGCTTCAGGCACTGGAGTTCGCGCGCCTCGCGGACGGTGCCATGGGGCGCGCGCGCGATGCTACCGGCGAGGCCGAACGGCTCTGTGCGTTTTCCGCGATGGCCGAAGTCGATCGGCTCGCACGTCACGACATGCAAAGCGCGCGCCTGTCGCTGCAATCGATCGCGGAGTTGCGTCCCGAGCACGTCCCAACGGCCCGAGCCCTGGAATGGGACGCGCTTCGGGAAAACGACACCGAGCGCATCCGGTCGAGCGCCCGACGGCTCTTGCAAGCGCTCCCGGAGGACTCGGCAGACCGATTGGCGAGGCATCGACTCAATCTAGAGCTCCTGAGGGCCGATCCAGACATCCTGCAGTCCGACCTCGATCGAGCGCTGCGCGGGATCGACGACGCGCTCAGTGCCGATCCGGGCCTGGCCAGACAGGTCCTCGGGGCCGCGTACGCGAAGGGCGAGAACATGCTCAGCCTCCAAGCGCTCCTCGCGCTGCAGGCCGCCCTCGATGACGAGCTCGAACGTGGAGCGGTCGCGCTCGACGCCGCTCGCGTGCTTCAGCGGATGGGGGCTCCCGAGAATGCGCTCGAGCTCTTGGACGCGGCCCAAGGCCATCCGCTTGCCCGCGAAGTCGAAGCGCGGCTTCTGCACGCAGCCGGACAATGGGAAGAAGCAGCCACCGTGTATCAAGAGGCGGCGAGGCAGGCCAAAGACAGCCATCGCGCAGCCTCCCTGTGGCGCGAGGCCGCGTGTATCTTCGAGAAAGAGCTCCAGGACCAGCGTCGCGCGATCGATGCCTGGGTAGCCGCGTCTCATTGCGACATCCGTTACCTCGATGTGTACCGCCGGCTCGCGGTGCTCTATCAGAGCGAGGGCCAACTCGATGCGCTCGCCGCCCTGACCGATGCACGTATCGATGCCGGCGCAGACACACCGACGCTAGTGGGTCTTCTGATCGACAAGGCGCGCCAATGCCGCGAACGGGGCGACATCGAAGGCGTTACCGATGCCCTGCGCGAGTGCCTGGAGCTCGACCCGCTCAACTTCGCTGCGCTCAAGGAGCTCGTGGACACCCACCGCGCCGCCGAAGACTGGCAAGACGCCGCTGAAGCCTTGATTCGCATCGCGCGTTTGAACCGCAGCACCGAGGAGCAGATTTGGGCGTTTACGCAACTCGCGACGCTGTACGACGTGCATCTTCAAGACCTGGCGCGCGCCGAGGCGTCCCTTCGTAAGGTCATCCAGCTTTCGCCCACGCATTTGGATACCGTCGACCGCCTCGCATCGGTGATGAGCCGCCAGGGCAAGGATCGTGAAGCCGCAAAGCTGCTCGAAGAGCTCGTTCGACGTACGAGCAGCCCTTCAGAGAACCGCGACTATCGGATTCGTTTGGCAAGCGCGGTCGAATCGACTGGCCAGGGGCGACAGGCCGAGCAGATTCTAGAGAAGCTGAGGTCCGAACAGCCGACGGATCCCGACGTGATCCTCGCCGTTGCCGACTACTACAGTCGCCAAGGCG
>Ga0316189_10001210_pt1 | contig 25723 bp, 21 predicted proteins | sample LowCovwburrow_MG_FD_204930 | JGI IMG/M metagenome (GOLD analysis project Ga0316189, IMG submission 204930) | Coastal sediment microbial communities from Maine, United States - Lowes Cove worm burrow | ecosystem: Environmental > Aquatic > Marine > Coastal > Sediment | place: USA: Maine... | reverse complement strand
CGAAGCTGTCGCCTGCCTTGCTGGAAATCTGTTGCGCGGTTTCGAACACCCGGGCGGTTTCCGGTGCAAGATATATCTTGCCGGCACCTGAGCCTTCCACTTTCGTGACCTTTGCAAGACGATCGGCGACGTCGGCCAGGATCACCTTGGAATCACCGCCAGCGGTCTTGATCAGACCTGACGCGAGGCCCTGTTCATCATCAAGCAACACTTTCAGAATGTGTTCAGCAGAAAACTGCTGGTGGTTTTCGCGCAACGCCAGATTCTGGGCGGCTTGAACAAAGCCCTTGGCACGCTCGGTATATTTTTCAAAATCCATTACAACCTCCTTGTGGCATATCCTGTTTCACAGCCCGTAATCTCGGCGCTGAATTCTGGATACCCGGTTTTGGATTCGGGGTCTGGACCCCTGTCCCTATTCTACTGCTGCCTGGCCAAAGACGAATGCCGCTCCAAGCCAACACTCATCAACCTCTGGTCAAACACCATGCTTCCTGCCAGATATAGGGAGCATTTCCCCCATAACAAGGTTCGGACAATCCAATTATGGCCAGCAAGATCACCATCTGCGCGTTGAATACATTTCCGGTGAAGGGCATGTCAGTACAGACCCATGAGTCCATACAGGTCAGCGCCGGCAAGAATTTTCCGCTTGATCGCAGCTGGGCAATCGAGGCTGGTGCGAAGAAGTTCGACGCCGCCGCTCCGGCATACCTGCCCAAGACTGCTTTTGCCCAGCTGATGAGCCATGAAAAGATCGCCGGCCTTGATACAAACCTGGATGTATCCGGTGGCAATCCGGTTTTGACCATAAACCGTGACGGCAGGCAGATCGCGCGTGGTGATCTATCGACCCCGGTGGGACGACAGATCATCGAACAGTTCATGGCCGCATACATGAAAGACGACCTGCGCGGCAGCCCGCGCGTGGTGCATGCCGAAGGTCACAATTTTACCGATGTACCGGCAAAATTCATCTCGATCCTCAACCTGGCAAGTGTACGCGAGGTCGAACGCGTGACAGGAAAGCCGCTTGATCCCTTGAGGTTTCGTGCCAACATCCACATTGATGGCGCACAACCATGGGCAGAGTTTGGCTGGTTGGGAAAGACATTGCAGGTAGAAGGGACGCCGGCATTTCGCGTTGCCGAACGCATTAAGAGGTGTGCCGCCATAAGTGTAAATCCACAAACCGCCGAGCGCGACATGAACCTGCCCCGCATCTTGATGTCCGGCTTTCAGCACGACGACTGCGGTATCTATGTGAGTTCAACAGCCGACCTTGTTCTGCACATCGGTCAGCAGATCACCCCCGAATAGACAACACTGCCCAAGATCACCCATCACGGTATGCGGCAAACTCAAGACTTCAAAGCGCGGGGTTTGATTCCATATGGAGCAGAATCACCTGCATGACACCATCCGATCAGATGCAATCATCAGATCGGATAAAGCGCATCGGTTCCATAGCGTCAGAACAATTTCATCCATCCATGCGGATGGATCTCGCACTACAGCGGTTTGCGTTTGATGTGAACCATTTGAACCGCTTCAGTTCTTGTTTTGACACGTTTTCTGGTCCGAAAACCGTTTCACACTTTTCGGAAAGCGCTTTAAGCCGCGCTGGCGTCCCCGGTCGTTTCACCCGGAACAGGCGCTTCGGTGGCCGCTGCCGATGTATCTTCAGCGGATGAAGCGGTACTGTCCGCCGCTTCGGTCACTTTAACCGGTTTCGGCTTGCGCGCACGTGGCTGGCGTTTTGGTTTGGCCGCAGCAGGGGCATCCTCGCCATTGCCGCTTGAATTACCATCACGTTCGCCTGCTTCACGGCGCAGGAAATCAGGTGCCTGTGATTGCCAGTTTTCTTCACTCTCAGAAGACGAAGCAGGTTGTGCCGCCTGTTCGGGGGTTGCGGTTTCGTCACCGTCCGCGGCGTTTGCACGCTGACGGTCATTGCCGCGTTGCCCGCGATTGTTTCTGCGAGGGTTCTGCCGGCTGTTGTCACGCCCGTCTGCTTCAGCGGAAGACGCTTCCTTGCTGTCGCCATCATCACTGTTGGCATTGGTATTGACGGAGGTGGCATCTGGTTCGTTATCACCATCGTCGCGCCGCGGCTGTGCCTGCTGCACCTGTTGTGCCTGCTGCGCCTGCTGGTTTTGTTGATTGAACGCCTGAGCCGCCGAGACGATCCGCAGGTAATGTTCGGCATGCTGGAAATAGTTTTCCGCGTTTACATTTTCACCGGACGACACCGCGTCACGGGCCAACTGCAGGTATTTGTCAGCAATTGTCTGGGCATTGCCGCGTACTTTCACATCCGGACCATTGCTTTCGAACACCCGGTTGAGCGGATTGGACTGACGTCCACCACCGCCACCGCCGCCGCCGCCACGGTTTCCACCGCCACCGCTACCGCCACGACCGCGTGACCTGTTCTTGTTGTGCTGTTGTCCTTGTCTCATTCCGTAATTTCACCTGCAAATTGTACAAAAAACCCAGCCTGCCTGCTCTTTCGAAAACAGGTAAACCTCTCAAAAATGCTTCAAAGCAAATGTGCCTTGTATAACCCCTGTAATATTCAAGCCCCGGACGCCTTGACCGTCCATAATCCGCAAATGCTACCTACCAAGCCTCAGTGCTTTGGATATCAGTGTGATTTTAAGGTGCCTTGACAAGATTGGCGCACATCTGACTGCGCCCGCGATCATTCGCTCCAATAAGTCTTGCGCTCAATGTGTCATCCACATCATCGCGCCACACGACCTCGCTGCAATTGAAAATAACCACTTGTGCCCGCCTTTCCAAGCGATTTTTTTGCATAAGGCACATAGCATCAACAATCCTTGAAAACCGCGCATCGAATTGTGCCCGCCAGATCAGCTATAAGACCGCCGCTGCCGCCTGTCAGTGACAGTCCTTCACGCGCCGCTATCTGCATAACGGCCTCATGTTGTCCCTTGCCAAACTCAACCAGCACATGACCACCTGGCGCCATCAGGTCGCCGGCACGTGAGAATATATCACGATAGGCATCCAGTCCGTCAGCTCCACCGTCAAGTGCCAGGCCGGGATCATGCTCACGGACATTCGCATCAAGACCGGCAATCTCGTGACTGGCAATGTAGGGCGGGTTCGAAACCACCAGATCAAATTGTCCGGTCACACCATCTGCCCAGTTCGTACAGACAAGTTCCAGGCGCTCTTCAACACCCAGTGCCGAGGCGTTGCTGCGACAGACTTCCAGAGCCTCACTCGACATGTCGGTGGCGATACCGGTAGCATACGCCACCTCACACAACATGGTTACTGCGATAACACCGGTGCCGGTGCCGATATCGAGAAATCGCACGGCACGCTCGTTGTGCAGTGCACGCAGCAGCCGCACACCCGTTTCCACCAGCACCTCGGTGTCCGGACGCGGATCAAGCGTGGCAGGCGTAACCTTGAACTCACGTCCAAAAAACTCCTTGTACCCGATCAGCCGCGAAACCGGTTTGCCAGCCTGTCGCCGATCGACCATTTCGCCGATCCGCATAACATGCTCATCGCACACGGGCGTCTGCGGCCGGGCTATCAGATCAACATCGCTCAGACCTGACACATGACACACAATCATGCGTGCATCGAGCATCGCCGTGTCGATGCCTGCAAGCCGCAGTCTCGCAGCCATATCGCGAAGCAGCTTGCCCGCCTCAAGCGGCATATTCATCGCCGTCTGCAGCCAGCAGGGTTGCCTGATGATCGGCCACCAGGGCATCAATTATTTCATCAAGCCCGTCACCGGCGACAATACTGTCGAGTTTGTACAGCGTAAGATTGATGCGGTGATCACTCACCCGGCCTTGCGGGTAGTTATAAGTACGAATTCGCTCCGAGCGGTCGCCCGAGCCGACCTGACCCTTGCGGGCATCTGATCGTTCCTGGTCAACCCTGGTTCTTTCCATGTCATACAGCCTTGCGAGCAATTCTTTCATGGCGCTGGCACGGTTCTGGTGCTGGCTCTTTTCTGCACGTACCACCACGATTCCCGATGGCACATGAGTGATCCGAACAGCCGAATCGGTCGTGTTGACGTGCTGCCCGCCGGCACCTGATGCCCGCATTGTATCAATGCGAATATCCTCATTTCGCACTTCGACATCCACTTCCTCAGCTTCCGGCAAAACCGCTACGGTAGCGGCAGAAGTGTGAATGCGGCCTTGCGCTTCGGTTTCAGGAACCCGTTGAACGCGATGCACGCCGGATTCAAATTTCAGTTTGGCATACACGCCGGCACCGGAAATACTGGCGATGATTTCCTTGTAGCCGCCCTGCTCCGCCTCGCTGGCCGACATCACCTCGACCTTCCAGCCGTGCAATGCTGCGTGCCGCTGGTACATGCGGAACAGATCGCCGACAAACAACGCCGCCTCATCACCACCGGTACCGGCCCGTATCTCAAGGATGACGTTTCGCTGATCTGCGGCATCTTTCGGCAGCAACTGCAGCCGCAAGTCATGTTCAAGTGCTTCCAGGCGTTGCTTCAGGCCGTCCTGTTCCGACCGCGCCAACTCTTCCATTTCAGCATCACCGGAACGCATCATGTCTTCCACGCCAGCCAGTTCCTGGCTGGTGGAGCGCAAGGAGCGGATAACCGTCACCGTCGGTTCAAGCTCGGCATATTCCTTGGACAGCCGCACGAAATCGTCCCCGACAACGCCGGAGCCGAGTTCCGCCTCGATTGCATCAAAGCGCTGCAGAATTCTATCAATTTGCGGACTATCAGAAAGAGACATGATGAGAGTATTGCCGGATCAGGATGATTATTGGTTGTTGCGATCAACAGCCATGACCCTGTTCGTTTCCAAGGTAGCAGGGCAACTGTTCGGATTCAAATGAACCCAAATGCCCTAGCAGAATGAAACCTACTTCTACAACACGATACGCAAAAGTATAGGCCGTTCTGCTACCGCATCGCGATCCGGCCTGGAACTGCACAGGTTCAACCGCACCGATAAAGCTTCCCTGACAGTCTGCAGGCAACCAGGTAACGCCACCTTGCACCAAAGCCAGGCATCAGCTGCCGCGATTCATCAACTTCTCGATGTCGAGGGCGCGGTTCACCAGGACCTCACCCGGGTTGCCCAGAGTACCGCCGGGCCTGCCGTCAATCTCGAACGCCAGCAACCCGCCATCTCGTGCAATAACCACAAGCCCCTCCTGGTTCGGCACCCTGAAGCGATCTCCCGCATTCAGTGTATCGACAAGAATGGTCTTGCCCTTGCCGTCTTCAATACGCACCCAAACACGTTCCGAGGCGCGCAGCACCAGCCGGGCATCGGTGTTGTCGGCGCCAAATATGCGGCCCTTGCCATCACGTGTCACCGGTTTGTCGACAGACTTGATGGGCGTGGTCGTTGCCGTGGTCAGACTGTCCGTGAAGGTTTCTATCTGGCCGTTGTTGGCGATCAGCTTGTCGAGGCCACTCAGCCCATTGGCCGCCTGGTCAGCCTCAGCAGCAAGCAGCGCACCAATGGGATCCTTCGCCGGATCTATTGCCTTGGCAGCCTGGGGAGCATCATCGAGCGGACGCTCGGACGTGTCGACATTGACGCCAACCTTGGTGCCGCTGCCGCCACTTGCAGGTACTGAAGCGCTGTTGCCGGTGGCTGGAACCTGCGCGATGGTCCGACTGGTTTCAGTCTTGTCCCCGGGCAGAAACGCATAACTGATGCCGCCGAACAAAACCACTGCGGCAAGCACAGATGCGACGACTCCACCGCCGCCACTGGCCATTTCCTTGAGACGACGAGCCAACGGGAATTCGATGATGCGAGCACTTCCAAGCGGTGTCGGCGTGCGCGATCCTTGTGATTTAGGGGCGCTGGATCTCGGCAACAACTGCGCGTAGTGCATCATCATCGGTTGTGGATCGAAACCCAGAAACTCCGCATAGGCACCGACCATCCCAATGGCATCCGACCGGTGCGGCATGCGGGTCAGGTCACCACGCTCGATGGCATCAAGATGAACCGGATGTACCCGTATGGCCCCTGCCACTTCACGAAGGCCGACTTTGCGGCGTTCACGTTCGCGCTGCAAAAACCAGCCTGCCTCGCCTGCGGGATCTGACGAGCCGTCCGGTTTTGTCCGGTAGCTCTGGAAGCTGTGATCAAAGTTGCCGTGCGTATGCTGGTTCATCGCCGGGTACTCCTGCTAGTTCCAGCGCCTGTGTGTAGCGTGCGCGACCTTTTGAATGCACAGGTCAAGGCAACTCATACTGACAACCGGAACATCCTTGCTCCAAAACACATCCGTTCAGAGCTCATGACTGTTCGAGACACATCATGAACAAACAGAGTTAGCAATTCGTGAACACGGCGGGTAATTGTGAGAGACCCACGATGAAGAACCGATTTCCGGGCATACAACAGGGGTTTACGGCCCCAGGGTCAGGGCTCAAAGCGGAATTCTGTGTTGCCTCGCAAAACCTACAAGCAGCTCGCGCAAAGAGTGCGCTTCGCTATCAAAGTGACCGCGCAGGAAAGCGCCCGCTTTAACAGAATCCAGTTTCAACAGCATCTGTTTCACCGGCCCTATTGACGTAGGCGCCATCGAAATTGACCTGAATCCCAATGCGATCAGGGCCATTGCTTCAAGCGAATTACCCGCCATTTCCCCACACAGGGTCAGCGAAGTGGAATGGCGTTCACAGCTTTCGCGAATGGTATCCATGACCTTGAGAGCCGCTGGCGACAGGACATCATAGCGTCCCGACAGTTTTGGATGTTGGCGGTCGGCAGCAAACATGAACTGCATCAGGTCATTGGAACCGATCGACACAAAATCCGTGTGCGGCAACAATTGATCAAGCTGCCAGACCAGCGCCGGCACTTCGATCATGGCACCAACCTTGATCTGACGCGGCAGTTCATAACCGCGACCCGCAAGAAACCGGCACTCTACGTCCACCATCTCGCGCGCCCGCACCATCTCAGAGGTTTCCGATATCATCGGAAACATGACATGCAGTACATTGCCTGCCGCCGCTGAGATCAGCGCGCGCAATTGCAGTTTCAACAGGGCCGGACGGTCAAGCGCCATGCGGATGGCCCGCCATCCGATTGCCGGGTTTTCTTCCTTCACCGACGTCAGATAAGGCAGCACCTTGTCTGATCCGATATCAAGCGTGCGAAACACCACCGGCCGGTCTCCTGCGGCCTGCAATATGCTTTCGTAGAACCGTTTTTGCTCGCCGAACCTCGGGAAACGCCGTGCCAGCATGAATTGCAGTTCAGTCCGAAACAGGCCGATGCCTTGCGCCCCAGCCGCCTCCAGATGGGGCAAATCTACCATGAGGCCGGCATTGATCGACAGGTCGATGTGGCGTCCGTCGAGAGTAATCGCTGGCTTGTCGCGCATCTTGGCGTACTGGGCCTGGCGTTTCGCATACAGCCGGACTTTCTCGGTATAGACCTGCTTGACCTCTGAAGACGGCCGCACATGCACATCACCCGATCCGCCGTCGACAATGATCTCCTGGCCGTCTTCGGCAAGATCCGACACTGTTTTCGCAGACCCGACAGTCGTCACGCCCAGCGCGCGCGCCACAATGGCCACATGCGAGGTTGAACTTGCTGCTTCCAGCACCAGGCCACGCAGCCTGGACGGATCGTAGTCCAGCAGTTCCGCCGGTCCCATGGTACGTGCGACAATAATCGAGTCTTTTGGCAACTCGGACCGGGACGCCTTTTCCTCAGCCCCGGTAAGAATGCGCAGCAACCGGTTGGCGATGTCATCCAGATCATGCAGGCGGTCGCGAAGATACGGATCAGCCTGACGTGCGAGACGCGCGCGGGTATCCGACTGTACACGTTCAACCGCGGCCTCTGCTGTCAGGCCAGTCGCAACGGCTTCGCGCAACTTGCCCAACCAGCCACGATCACGCGCAAACATTCGCACCGTTTCCAGCACATCCTCAAAATCACTGTTGAATTGACCGGGACGCCTGTCTGCAAGCTTGTCCACCTGGGTCTGCAACTGGTCTATCGCAACATCAAGCCTGCCGCGTTCTTCCTCGACATCTTCGGCAATGAACCGGGTCACGATCACCCGCGGCTCATGCAGCACCACATGGCCGAGCGCGACACCGTCGACAAGACCTTCACCGATAATATGGTGCGACCCGACAAGTTGTGCACCATTGCCTGCAATTGCCAGTTCCGACTGGACATCCGGCGTGGCTATGACTTCGGCCAGCACCATGGCCACAGTCTGGAGGGCTTCTTCTTCTTCCTCGGCATAACTGCGCTTGACCTGGTTCTGCACCACCAGAACGCCCGACACCACGCCATGACGCATGATCGGCACGCCGAGAAATGAGGAATAGATTTCCTCGCCAGTCTCGGGAAGATATTTGAAGGCCGGGTGTGCCTGGGCATCTGACAGCGACAACGGTTCGGCCTGATGCGCAATAAAACCCACCAGACCTTCACCGGCCAGAAGTGTGGACTTGTGAACAGCGCTGGATTTGAGTCCTTCGGAAGCGAACAGTTCCAGGTCATTGCTGCCCGGGCGCACAACATAGATCGAGCATACCTCGGCCACCATGTTGGCCGCGATGAGCGAAACGATCTTGTCGAGTCTTGCCTGCGCTGCTTCCGGCCGTGCCATGACCTCCCGCATGCGTCTCAGCAAAACTCGCGGGCCCTGGACTTGAAGTACCATTAGCGCGCGGCCTCACCTTTCAGCTGTTTTCGCCAGTTCACCATCGAATTCAGATTCATCGGCATATCAGCTTCATGCCGCTTCCATGCCGTAGGCTTCATGCAAGACCCGCACGGCAAGTTCGGTGTAATCTTCATCGATCAGGACGGAAATCTTGATCTCCGACGTGGTAATCGCCTGGATGTTTATGCCCTTGTCGGCAAGTGTCTTGAACATCACGGCTGCAACACCGGCATGACTGCGCATGCCGATACCGATCACGGACACCTTGGAGACGCCCTTTGACGCCTCCAGCTCGAGAAAGCCGATGTCTTGTTGCGCACCCTCAATAACCGACATCGCCCTTTCGACATCCTTGTTGGGGACGGTAAAGGTAATGTTTGCGGTTTCTCCGTCAGCCGATACGTTCTGGACAATCATGTCGACACTGACACCGGCTTCGGCAAGAGGTCCGAACACCGCCGCGGAAACACCCGGCTTGTCGTTGACCCTGCGTATCGACACCTTGGCCTCGTCGCGCGAATAGGCAATTCCGCTGACAACCTGCTGCTCCACCATGTCCTCCTCATCGCAAACTAATGTGCCGGGCCCTGTACCGTCCGCACGGTTCTGGTTGTCCGACTCGGGACTTTCAAAACTGGATCGTACCTGCAATGGCACCTTGTACACCATGGCAAGTTCAACCGACCGGGTCTGTAGTACCTTGGCGCCTTGCGACGCCAGTTCCAGCATCTCTTCATAACAGATGCGATCAATCTTGCGCGCCTTGGGTTCGATACGCGGATCCGTGGTATAGACCCCGTCCACATCCGTATAGATATCACATTTCGCTCCAAGTGCAGCCGCCAGGGCGACAGCACTTGTGTCGGATCCGCCACGACCCAGCGTGGTAACGCGCCCCTGCGACGAAATTCCCTGGAATCCGGCCATGACGGCAACCTGGCCGTCTGCCATGGCCGCGATCATGGCGCTGCAATCAACGTCGAGAATGCGCGCGGCACCGTGCGAGTCACTTGTGAGCATAGGCACCTGCCAGCCGGCCCAGGACCGAGCCTTCAGCCCCATGGACTGCAATACGATGGCCAGCAGACCGGCAGTAACCTGTTCGCCGGACGCGACCACCGCGTCATGTTCCTTCATGTCTGCGGAAACTCTGTTGGCGCCACCGCTGGCCGCTGCCTGATTGACCCAGCCGACCAGCTGGTCGGTTGTGCCAGACATCGCCGACACAACAACCGCAACTTCATGCCCGGCGGCTACTTCACGCGCGACATGGCGTGCAACATTGCGGATCCGTTCAATATCGGCGACGGACGTTCCACCAAATTTCAATACCAGCCGGCCCAAGGTCCACCTGCCTTTTCACAACAAAACCGCTCCTACCGGGTTGCACTCAGCCCGGCTCAGCAGCCATTCGAACATCGGTTAGTGGGTAATCGCCACCTGACGTGTGAAACTCATACTCGTAAACACCGCCATTGTGCAATATTGACGTATTGTGCAACTAACATGTCTACTAGTTGATCCATAGAGCAACATGGGTTCGTTAGAACCCATAAAGTTGCTCTAGCACTTTGAAAACGATCAGGTTTATGTTTTTTGGCTGATTCAAGCAAAAACCCGCCTGATCTAGCCGGAATCTCAATGACAGCTTCGCAAACAGCACAAAAAAAACCTGCATCCTCCGTGGACAGCTCGGAGGTGGAACGCTTTTCGGCACTGGCTGCCGAATGGTGGAACCCAGACGGCAAGTTTGCAGTGCTGCACAAGTTCAACCCGGTTCGCCTCGACTATATCCGTGAACAGGTAACCGCCAGGCGGCGCATTGACCCGCATCAGCGCACCCCGTTTGACGGGTTGAAGTTTCTCGACATTGGCTGCGGCGGCGGCCTGCTGTCTGAACCCATGGCACGTCTCGGTGCCGACATCACCGCGGTCGATCCATCTGAAAAGAACATCAAGACAGCGGCGGTTCATGCCGCAGAACAAGGTCTGGACATCAACTACCGGGCCTCAACGGCCGAACAACTGGCCCTGGAGGGTGCACGTTTCGATGTCATATTGAACATGGAAGTCATCGAGCATGTAAACGACCCGGCTGCTTTCACTGCAACGTGTGCCGCGATGCTAAACCCCGGCGGCATCATGTTTGTGGCCACCTTGAACCGCACACTGAAAGCCTTCGGGCTGGCAATTCTTGGCGCGGAATACGTGCTGGGCTGGTTGCCGAAAGGCACTCATCAGTGGGAGAAGTTCATCACACCAGCCGAACTGCACGACTGGCTGGCGGCCAGCAACTGCCCTGCGCTGGAAACTGTCGGGGTGACGTATTCACCAATTTCCGGCACCTGGCGCAAGGCGGCCGATACCGACGTGAACTACATGATCGTGGCCCAGAAACCGACCGCCTGAAAACAACTTCTTTGGTTCGACGTGCTTTAGTTGCCTTCTTCCGGCAATTTGGGGAGCGGCAGGACTTCGACCCCTTCTTCGTGAAGCTCACGCGCCTCATCGATGGTCGCCTCGCCGTAAATTCCGCGCTGCTCGTCTTCGCCATAATGAATGCGCCGGGCCGACTCGGCAAACTTGTCACCAACATAATCTGCATTGTCTTCAACATGCGCTCGCAGCTTGCGCACCATCTCGACCATTGCCTGGGCCTTCGGATCGAGCGGCGCATGCAAGGCGGGAACCGGAGCACTGCTGCGGTTGCTTTTGACAGGTACACCCGGTGTCATCAGCGCCTTTGCCACCTTGTGTGAACCGCACACGGGGCACTGAACCAGCTTGCGCGCCACCTGGTCATCAAAACTGTCACTGCTGGCGAACCAGCCGTCAAACTGGTGTTCGCTGTCACATAAGATGTCGTATCGGATCATTCTGCAGCAGCCTGTGAGAGGTTGCCGGTAACGCTGAGCGTCTTGTCATGCGTCAGGGCCGGTATCCGTCCACGCGCCTCAGTTACCTTCGCCGGGTCGATTTCAGCCATGACAATGCCGGATGTCACGTCACCGGCATCAGCCAACACCTCGCCCCACGGCGAAACAATCAGGCTGTGACCATAAGTCTTGCGGCCCTCTTCATGAGTTCCCGATTGGGCAGGGGCAAACACAAAACACCCGGTTTCAATCGCGCGGGCGCGCAACAGCACATGCCAGTGCGCCCGGCCGGTCGGCACCGTGAAGGCGGCGGGAACCGAAATGAAACTGCAGCCCTGCTGCGCCAGCATGCGATACTGGTAGGCAAATCGTACATCATAGCAGATGGTGAGGCCCAGCCTGCCCCAGGGCAGGTCGGCAAACACCGCCTTGTCACCTGCCGCAAACGTCGATGACTCGCGGTATCTCTCACCGTTTGGCAGGTCGACATCAAACATGTGCGCCTTGTCGTAGCGCGCCATTACGGCTCCGTCAGGCCCGAACAGCAGCGACCTGTTGGCCAGCTTTCCATCTCCTGCCTGAACCCCCAGGGAGCCTGCAAGGATGTGCTTGCCCGTTTCAGCAGCCAGTTCTGCAAACCGCGCAGCAGCAAGGCAGCGGTCTTCCATGCGGACCTTTGCTGCAACTGACGCACGCGGACTGTCAATGATGTTGGTCATCTCCGGTGTCATGATCAGGTCAGCGCCCTGCGCTGCGGCCCGGCGCACCATCGCTGCGACCGTATCGACATTGACCTGCGGATCACGGCCCGAACACATCTGAATGCAGGCGGCGGTAAACGATGTTTGCATTGGCGTGTTCATAAGTCTCTGGGTTCCGGAATTACGGATTGATTGGACCTGAAAATGTCAGCCCTTCAGCATCGGGTCAAGTTTTCCCGCCTGCTCCAGCGCGTGCAACTCATCGCACCCGCCGACATGGTCATCGCCAATGAATATCTGCGGCACCGAGCGTTTTCCACCGGCACGCACCGTCATGTCGGAGCGTTTGCCCGGCGCAAAGGTCACGTCAATCTCATCGTATTTTACGCCCTTGCGCGACAGCAGGTTCTTTGCGGCATGACAGTAGGGGCACATCATGGTCGAATAAATCGTTACGGGCTTCATCTCGGTTAATTCCAGTGGTGTTGTGCTCATATGGAGCAGATATGATATCAACCTTGAGTGCTGACAAGCGCGAAAATGAGCACATCCACGTGAATGGCCCCGGCGCGTTTCAGTACTCGTGCACATTCATTTGCGGTTGCGCCTGATGTCAGGACATCGTCCACCAGCAGCACTCTTTGACCCAATACCATGGGGATCGCAGATTCAGGCACGGAAAAAGCGCCTTTCACGTTGCGGCTGCGCTGCACCTGCCCGAGACCGACCTGTGACCGGGTATTGCGCAGTCGGTTGATCAAACCGGTTTTCACCTTGATATCTGCCAGCCCGCCAATCTCGCTGGCCAGCAGAGCCGCCTGATTGTATCGCCGCGACCACAGGCGCCAGCGGTGCAACGGCACCGGCACAATAATGTCGACCCCTGCGATCACATCGCGCCCGGCATGCAACATCATGCGCGCCATTGAGCGTACCACTTCATGCCGGTCACGGTACTTCAGCGCATGAACCAGCTGTTGTGAACAGTCATTGAACATGACGGCACCACGCGCCCTGTTCCACACCGGCGGGTCAGCGATTGCCCGGGCGGAAACCGCTCCGTCTCCTTCATCAAACACGAACGGCGTGCCATAGGCGTCACATACCGGTTGCGATATCATCTCGAGATCGACCCAGCAGGTTTGACACAATCCACCGATGCCCGAGACCGTGCGCTCGCAGACGCAACACGTCACCGGCAAAACCATATCCAGCACATCGCCGGCAATTCGCCTGCCGGCACGCACAATATGAGAGACAGTCTCCTGCATGGCCGTGCGCCTAACTTCAATCGTCGACGCATCGGACGCGCCGCCATGACATTATGACGCCAACTGCGCACTTGCACAAACTGCATCGCTCGCCCTATCTGACGACCATGACCATGCCTGTCGCCGACATACCCGACCTGTTTGACCAGCCAGCCCTGTATCGCAATCTGACCCGCGCAGCAGCCAACGGCAATCTGCCCGGCTTTCTGGACGATATTGCTGCAACCGAACTGATTGACCGCTTTGAAAGCATATCGCGCCGGTTTTCGCAGATCGCGATCATCGCTCATGATGCCTCCCGGATTGTCGGCGCCATCAAACCGCTGCTGTCAGATGACTGCATTATAAGCGAAATTTCCGCACTGGCAGGAGGTCGCGTTTTCCTGGACAGTCCGAACCTGGCGTCCGGTGCATTCGACTGCATCTTCGCCTGCCCGGGGCTCGAGTGGGCAAACGACCTGCCCGGCAGCCTGTCCCGGTTGCGCCACGCCCTGAAACCGGACGGCGTCCTGCTGGCCGCAATGCTCGGCGGCCAGAGCCTGCATGAGTTGCGCGCAAGCTGGCTGCAGGCAGAAACCATGCTGAGGGGCGGAGCGTCGCCACGCGTCGCCCCGTTCTGTGATGTTCGCGATGCCGGCGGGCTATTGCAGCGAGCCGGCTTCGCCCTGCCCGTTGTCGACACCGACCGGCTCAAGGTCCGCTATGACAATGCCCTGGCATTGATGACGGAGCTGAAAGCACTGGGATTGTCAAACATAGTAGCAGAACGGCAACGCTCGCTGGTGACCCCCAACCTCATGGCGATGGCTTGTGCACACTATGATCAGACCTTTGCAGACCCCGACAGCCGCGTTTACGCCACCTTCCAGATGGTCTATCTCACCGGCTGGTCACCGCATGAAAGCCAGCCCAAGCCACTAAGGCCCGGTTCCGCCAAAACCCGGCTCGCAGACGCCTTGAGAGTGGACGAGAGAAAACTGCCGCGGGATTAGGACCGCTTGGCAGATATGGCCATGGGATCGGCGGCTCATGGCGCCAAAATGCCGGAAGCTGCCATATACTGCGCTTGCAGCAAACCACCGCCCGGCTCATCCCCAGCATGCGGATTGGCCATGGCTGGCACCGGTTTCGCATCCGGTCGATCTGCGCGCCGTTACTGCCAGCGCACAAGAGAACAGCTCGCGCATAAGTGAAAAGCGCAGCCTGAAAAGTGCAAATTGGTTACGAGTTCAAAAAGCGCGTTAAAACAACAACTAAAGCGATTCAGACATACCCATCAAAGGCAAACCGCTTTAGGCTGATGCGGACAGAACGGAGACAGAAGATGACAAACCCTATCGTCAAAGCCTTTTGGGACCAGCAAACCGGAAGCTGGCAATACGTGCTCCACGACCCCACCACGATGCAAGGCGCAGTGATCGACCCGGTACTGAATTTCGACGCGGCCTCTGGCGCGACATCGACAAGTAGCGCCCGGTCTATCCTTGCCTATATCCGCGAAACCGGCATCGAATTGGCCTGGATTCTGGACACGCATCCCCATGCAGATCATTTCTCTGCCGCGCCATGGTTCAAGGCACAAACCGGCGCGCCGACGGCCATTGGCACGCAGGTGACGCAGGTTCAACAGCTCTGGAAAGACATCTATAACCTGCCCGAGAATTTTCCCACAGACGGCAGTCAATGGGATCGGCTTTTTGCCGATGGTGACGAATTCATGGTGGGGGAAGTGCCTGTAAGGGTGATTTTTTCACCCGGTCACACGCTGGCCTCGATCACCTATCTGGCAGGGGACGCCGCGTTTGTGCATGACACGCTGATGATGCCCGACAGCGGCACCTCTCGCGCCGATTTTCCCGGTGGCAGTTCAAAGGCACTGTTCGATAGCCTGCAGCGCATCCTGAGCTTGCCGGATACGACACGGGTGTTCGTGGGCCACGACTATGCGCCTGACGGACGTGAAGCGGCCTGCCAGTCCACGGTGGCCGAGCAAAAGACGAGCAACATTCATCTGAAAGATGCGCCAAGCGAGGCAGAGTTCCGCGCGGTGCGCGATGCGCGTGACGCGACCTTGCCATTTCCGAAATTAATGCTGGCTGCCCTTCAGATCAACATACGCGGCGGCCGCAAACCCGATGCCGAAAACAACGGTCACAGCTATCTGAAAATCCCGCTGGATTATTTTCAGGCGCACTAGATCAGGTTCATGGTGTCAGAGCAACTTTAGGGGTTCAATTGAACCCATGCTGCTCTGAACCGGCATTACAGGCTTCCCAGGGTTCCGCCAATAACTGCAAGGGTTGTAATGATCGCCGCTGACATGCCAAGCGCCAGAACCGTATAATCGCGCATGACCGGGCGACGATCAGCTTGCGCTGTATCTGTTTTTGAATTGAACATCCGATTAACTTCCCCGTTACTCACTGTACTCACCACACTGCCCGCCTTGCCTGGCGGATCGGTTGTGTTGGAACGTGAACGGTGTGCTACCGGTGTCCTGTCAGAGCAGGTCGATCAAATGAGCAATCAGGGGCTCATCTGCCGGCGGCATGGGAAACTCGCGCAATCTGTTCGGCCTGACCCAGCGAATATCGCTGTGTTCACGCTTTTCAACCTCGCCATTCCACCTGCGGCATACATATACTGGCATGAGCAGGTGGAAATCTTCATAGGCGTGGCTGGCAAACGTCATTGGTGCCAGACAGGCTTGCGTTACATCGATGCCCAACTCTTCCTGCAATTCACGTATCAACGCGACTTCAGGCTGTTCTCCGGGTTCGACCTTGCCGCCGGGAAACTCCCATAATCCGGCAAGTGTCTTGCCCGGAGGGCGCTGGGCTATCAGGACTCTACCGTCCGGATCGACCAGTGCACAGGCAACGACGAGAACGAGCTTCTTTCCGTTCATGTCCGGGAACCACCTTGGCGTAGAAGAGTTAACAGGGCTGAATGAAGTTTACGGATTAAGGGATCAAACGCGCCCTTTGTGTTGACAGGGTTACCAAATTGCAACCGGCCTCTCAGCTTCGATACGATCCGTTAATATCAATGTAGCCATGGGTCAGGTCGCAGGTCCACACGGTCGCCTTGCCCTTGCCAACCCCCACATCAACCCCAATGTCGATTTGCTGACCCTGCATATGCGGCACCAGTTTCTGCTCATCGTAGCCGGGATGAACACTGCCTTTAGAGGCAACCAGCATGCCCCCAATGCGAATTTTGAGCTTGTCACGATCGGCTGCCTGGCCGGACTTGCCAACCGCCATGACAATACGTCCCCAATTGGCGTCTTCGCCGGCAATGGCTGTTTTGACCAGTGGTGAATTTGCAATGGCAAGGCCGATGTGGCGTGCAGCGGTGTCGCTTTCAGCGCCTGTCACTTTTACGGAGACAAACTTGCTGGCGCCTTCACCATCGCGAACCGTTTGGTGCGCCAGATCCTGCAGCACGGCGTCAAGCGCCTTCCTGAACGATTTCAATGCGGCATCGTCGATAGAGCGAATGCCCTTGGGCGCGATGCCTGACGTGCCGGTTGCACACAATAGCAGCGTATCCGATGTCGATGTATCGCCATCAACGGTAATCGAATTGAAACTGCGATCCGCGGCATCCGACAGCATTTTCTGCATCAGCGCGCGCGGCAGACCGGCATCGGTAAACACAAAGCCCAGCATGGTTGCCATATCCGGCGCAATCATGCCGGATCCCTTGGCAAAGCCGTTGATGGTGACCGTTTTACCGCCCAGCCTTGCCGTGGCAGTTGCCAGTTTCGGAAATGTGTCGGTTGTCATGATGGCGCGAGCCGCAGCCATCCACGCATCACCTGATGCGGTATCGTTCAGGTCTGGCAGTCGCGATGTGATCGGGATCGGGTCAAGCGGTTCGCCGATCACTCCCGTTGATGCCAGATAAACCTCTGACGCCTCGCAACCTACAACCTTGCAAGCCTGTTTGACCGTCGCCTGTACGGTTCGTACCCCGGCCTTTCCGGTAAACGCATTGGCGTTGCTGGCATTGACGATGATCGCGCGCACCTTGCCGGTGCGCAGATGCGCCCTGCACAAGTCCACCGGTGCAGAGCAGGTCTTTGATTTGGTCAGCACCCCGGCGATTGTTGATCCCTTGTCCAGTACGCACAGCAACAGATCATCCCTGCCGCGATACTTTACCCCGGTTGCCGCCGTGGCCAGTCGCACTCCGTCTATGGCCGGCAAATCGGCAAAACTCTTTGGTGCAAGCGGTGAGAGTGGCAAAGCTTTGGCCATGACATGTGGTTCCGTGGAAGCGCTGTTGATCAGGATGAGATGAGACTAGCCCGGGCAGTTTCACTCATCCTGTCGGGTTTATCAATCGACCGGCAGCCGGTTGGTCAAAAACAATCGGTCCGCAAAACCTGAACTGGCTTCGCGGACCGGAAATTGCCTGTCGAAAACGGCATCTGGATGTGTAATTCAGCTATTGAGCATCACCCTTGTTGGACTTGCCGCCTGTCGTCTGCGAAGCGGCGCCACCAACTGTGCTGGGCACCTCGCCGGAGGCATCAAGCGCCTGGCGCTTCTTCTCTGCTTCTTCCTGCAGTTTTTTCAGGTCTTCATCCACAATTTCGATTGTACCGACACGGCGCAACTCGAGAATCTTGTCCTGAACCGCCTTGCGCAGCAACACCAGGCGGATCGGGTCCCTGACCTGCTCGAACGGCTGGGCACCACCTTCCTGGATGTCTTCCAGCTTTATGATATGCCAGCCAAAATCGGTTTTTACCGGTTGTGAAACTTCACCCTTTTTCAGCGCAAATACTGCCTTGGAAAACGCAGGCACCATTTCACCGGCGGTAAAGAAACCAAGGTCGCCACCATAATCCCGCGATCCGTCCAGAGACAGCTGCTTGGCGACTTCTTCAAATTTTTCGCCCTTCTCGAGACGGGCCATCGCCTTTTTGGCATCCTCTTCGGAATTCACCAGAATGTGGCGTGCACGCGCGCGCTTTTCGGCGCTAACCTTTGCCGCTTCCTTCGCATAGACTGCCTTTATGGCGTCTTCGGTAACTGACGTGGCCAGATTGTCGGTAAAATAGGCATCTCGCAGCGCCTTGGCCTGATAATATTTCAATCGGCGGGTGTATTCCTCGGAATCAATCGTTTTCGCCTTCACCGCTTCCTGGGCAAGCAAGTGACGCTCAATCAGATATTCCACGATAAACGCAAATCTGAAATTTGCTGGCACCTGCTCCAACTGTGGCCGTAGATCATCAGACGCCAGTGCGACTTCCGATGTCGTGATATTGTAGCCATTGACCTTGGCGATGATCTTGTCGACTTCTTGCGCACCGGCGGTCATCGAACCCGCGACAAATGCTGTTGTTGCCAATGCCAAAACCAGCTTCAAACAAAACGTTCTCATATTAACCAACCAACCTCTTGGACTGCCTGCTGCCTTTGCGACAGCAACTGGATCCCGTGAATCCAGATCAATTTCACCCGATCATGTCAGGTCAATGCTCGCCAATTCAGGCGACATTAAGCCAACCGTACATGACCTCAACACGTCTCGCAGACGACAAACGCCATCAATGTGCTGCACAATGCGTACATTCGCTGTGATATTCAAGAGCGCTATCGATCTGTTAGCTGTCTCCGCAAAACTTGTCAAAACCGATATATTTGCCTTGAAACAGCCGCTTATCCACACTATCTGCCGCTAATACAACCCTTGATGCCTCATAGCTCGATGTTTCCATACTACATTTTTCTTGCAGACGTTACCCATTTGCCACACCTGTTGCGGCATGCAGACAAGTTGATTAAACAATGCGGCGTGGTTCTCGCCTGATTACCGCTACTTAAAACAAGGACGGCCCATAAGCCAGGAACGGCTTTCAGCGGTCTAACAAGACGCAATTCTAAGGACACCAAATGTTCGGACTGGGCTCTATAGCTGCCAAGGTTTTCGGCAACTCAAATGACCGGAAGGTCAAAAAATATCAGACCCGAGTTGACGCAATCAACGCACTTGAGCCTGAACTTGCCGCGCTTGGCGATGACGAAATCCGGGCGCGCACCGACATGTTCCGGCAACAGTTTGCCGATGGAACCTCGCTGGATGATCTGTTGGTGCCCGCCTTTGCCACGGTCCGTGAGGCCTCGAAGCGGGCGCTCGGCCTTCGCCATTTTGATGTACAGCTGATCGGTGGCATGGTCCTCAACGACAATTCGATCGCCGAAATGAGAACCGGTGAAGGCAAGACACTGGTGGCAACCCTGCCGGTGTACCTCAATGCCATTTCAGGCAAGTCCGTGCATGTCGTCACGGTCAATGACTATCTCGCCCAGCGAGATGCCGCCTGGATGGGCCAGGTTTATGAATTTCTCGGATTGCGGGTCGGTGTGATTGTGCATGGCCTGGAAGACGACGAACGCCGTGACCAGTATGCGTGCGATGTGACTTATGCCACCAACAATGAGCTGGGTTTCGACTACCTTCGCGACAACATGAAATACGCCGTCGAGGACATGGTGCAGCGCGGGCATTATTTTTCAATTGTCGATGAAGTGGACTCCATCCTTATCGATGAGGCCCGCACCCCGCTGATTATCTCTGGCGCATTGGAAGACCGCTCCGACCTGTATACCGAGATCGACGCAATCATCCCGCAATTGGTGGAAGAAGATTACGAGGTCGACGAGAAAACCAAGTCCGTCACCTTGACCGAAGCGGGCAACGAACACATTGAGCAATTGCTGCAGTCGTCCGGGATGATGACTGAAGGCTCGCTGTATGACGTGGAAAATGTCGCGCTGGTTCACCACGTCAACCAGTCGCTTCGCGCGCACAAGGTTTTTGTCAAGGACCGTGACTATATCGTCAAGGACGATGAGGTCATCATCATTGATGAATTCACCGGTCGAATGATGCCGGGTCGACGCTATTCCGAAGGTCAGCATCAGGCCATCGAAGCCAAGGAGCAGGTCCGCATTCAGCCGGAAAACCAGACGCTTGCCTCGATCACCTTCCAGAACTATTTCCGCCTGTATGAAAAACTCGCCGGCATGACCGGCACAGCGGCCACCGAAGCAGACGAGTTTCTGGACATTTACAAGCTGGATGTGGTTCAGGTGCCGACAAATGTCGAAGTCCGGCGCGTTGATGAAGATGACGAAGTGTATCGCAGCGTACGCGAAAAGTTCGACGCTATTGTCGAGGCCGTCAAGGATGCCCGAGAACGCGGACAGCCGGTGCTGGTCGGCACGACCTCAATCGACAAATCCGAGTACCTGGCCCAGCATCTCAAGGACCTTGGGATTCCGCACAATGTTCTGAATGCGCGCTACCATGAACAGGAAGCCCAGATTATTTCACAAGCCGGCGTACCAGGTGCGGTAACAATTGCCACCAATATGGCTGGTCGCGGCACCGACATTCAACTTGGCGGCAATGCCGATATGCGTGTTGCCATCGATCTTGGCGACATGGCGAAAGGTAAAAAACGCGATACCGCCGAAGCAAAAATTCGAGCCGAGATCGAGGAGCTCAAGCAGAAAGCGATCGATGCGGGCGGTCTTTTCGTCATCGCCACTGAACGCCATGAAAGCCGCCGTATCGACAACCAGCTTCGCGGTCGCTCCGGTCGTCAGGGTGACCCTGGACGGTCGCGCTTCTATCTGTCCCTGGAAGATGACCTGATGCGCATTTTCGGCTCTGAACGCATGGACTCGATGCTGCAGAAACTGGGCCTTGAAGAAGGTGAAGCGATTGTTCATCCGTGGATCAACAAGGCGCTGGAAAAGGCCCAGCAGAAAGTCGAGGCGCGAAACTTCGATGCCCGCAAGAACATTCTGAAATACGATGACGTGATGAACGATCAGCGCAAGGTCATCTTCGAGCAGCGCATCGACATCATGAACGGCAACGAGATTGCCGGCACGGTAGACGACATGCGCCACGAAGTGGTGGAAGCAACCGTTTTGGAATACATCCCGCCAAGCGCCTATCCGGAACAATGGCGTTCAACCGAATTGCGGGAGAAATTGCGCGAGGTTGTTGCAATTGATTTCCCGGTTGAGGACTGGGCTGCAGAAGAAGGCATTGCGGATGAAGAAATCCGCGAACGGGTCATGCAGGCAGCCGATAAAATGTATGGCGAGAAGCGCGAAAAATATGGCGCTGAAATCATGGAATACGTTGAAAAGGAAGTGTTGCTGCGGTCGCTGGACCAGTTGTGGCGCGACCACATCATTACCCTTGAGCATCTGCGTCAGGCGGTTGCCCTGCGTGGCTATGGTCAGCGCGACCCGCTAAATGAATACAAGACAGAGGGTTTTGCCCTGTTTGAACAGATGATCGTGCAACTGCGCGCCATCGTAACCGGGCAACTTCTGCGGGTGGAAATCAGTCAAAACGGCGCAGACGGCATGTTCCCGGATGACGAAGAACTGCCTGACATGTTCATTGAGGATTTTGATGAACACGGCAATGAACTGCCAGCGGGGACATTGTTGTCCGCCGCGGTCTCTCCTGCTCCCGATCAGCCGAAAGGCTTTAACGCGCAAGACCCTGAGACCTGGGGACCGGTGGCGCGCAATCAGGCCTGCCCGTGCGGATCAGGCAAAAAGTTCAAGCATTGTCACGGAGCCTTTGCTTGAGCAAACCATCAGGCATAAGCAGAAGGCGCCTTTTGACAGGCGTCTCTGCGAACGCCTGCCTGATGTTGACAGCCGGGGCCGCATTGGCGGCCAGTTCGCCACCCGACCGCCACAGGGTGCAAAGCGCAAAAGTGCAGCCGGTTCCACCATTTACCCCCATTAAAACGCCATCTACGGACGAGACACTGCAGGTGCTGATTTCAATCCGGAAACAGTCCATGCTGGTCTATTCAGGTGAGCGTCAGATCGGCTTCAGCCCGATCTCCTCCGGAAAACCCGGAAACGAAACACCGCACGGGATTTTTTCGGTGCTGCGCAAGCACAAGTTCCGCTGGTCCAATCTGTATGCCCGCGAGCCGATGCCGTTCATGCAGAGACTGACATGGAGCGGTATTGCGCTGCATGCCGGTGAATTGCCCGGTTATCCGGCTTCCCACGGTTGCGTGCGGATGCCTGATGAATTTGCAAAGCAACTGTTCGAACTGGAGACCCGTGACCGGCACGTCATCATTGCCGACACCCCGGCCAACCCGGTAGGCGTGGAACACTCCGGCCTGTTCAAGCCCGCAGCCAACATTGAAGCACGTAAATATGCCGCTCTGACCTCGCTCCCTCCATTGCGGGTTTTGCTCACCCGGTTGACCGGCCGTGAAAAAACGCTCAACGCGCAAAAAATCCTCAACAGGCTGGGATTTGATGCCGGCACCGCGGATGGCTATGTCGGGCGCAAGACCTGGCGCGCCATTCACAATTTCCAGAAGTCTGCACAATTGCTGGCAAATGGCGTTCTGAACAACGCCACCTACCATGCGCTGCGCACGTCCAGCGGAGCAGAAGATTATCCCGAAGGTCACCTATACGTACGCCAGGGATACAAGCCCCTGTTCGATACCGCTATTGCGCTCAAGGGTGCCGGTGAACCATTGGGTGCGCACCTGCTTACATTGCCGGAAGAGCAGGTTGATCAGACATCTCCACAATGGCTGTCCGTCAGTCTTGAACACGAAACATCGCAGGCCGGGCTGGAAGCCTTCTTGCGTTTCACCATTCCTGACGATGTGCGCGAGCGCATAGAATACCGGCTCGGGCCAAATTCTTCCGTGGCCATTTCCGACACCGGCCTTGGACCGGAAACCGGCAAGGGCACCGACTTTATCGTTGTAACCAGGCAATCTGGTTGATTTAGCCGACTCACAAATGCATCACAGCTACTGGATCAGGATGGGGGCAGGACAGGGTAACATTATGGGTTCAAATGACCCGGTGTTGCTCTAACCTACAACGCAATATGACCAACGAACAAATCATACTTTTTGCCATCATGGGCAGCGTACTCGCATTGCTGGTGTGGGGGCGCATCCGCTATGATCTGGTGGCATTTTCGGCGCTGGCGCTGGCCGTTATTGTCGGCGTCGTCGATAAGGACACCGCCTTTGCAGGCTTCGGCCACCCCGCTGTCATCATCATTGCCCTGGTGTTGATTGTGTCACGGGCCTTGTCGCAATCCGGCGCGGTTGACCTGCTGACACGCAACATCATTTCCGCGCAGCGCGGCATCAGACCACACATCGCCATCATGGGGCTGGTTGGCGGCGCGCTGTCCGCCTTCATGAACAATGTGGCGGCACTTGCCTTGCTGATGCCGGTGGACATGCAGGCTGCCGACAAGGCAAAGAGATCGCGCTCCGTGACGCTGATGCCTCTGTCGTTTGCCACCATTCTGGGCGGCATGGTGACCCTGATCGGCACCCCGACCAACATTGTGATTGCCCAGTTTCGAGGTAACGCCACGTTCAACGGTGAACCGCTTGGCGCATCATACTCCATGTTCGACTTCGCACCGGTCGGACTTGCCTGTGCTGCTGCAGGCCTGGTCTATATTTCGTTCGTGGGCTGGCGCTTCATTCCGCAGGACAAATCCAGGTCAGAGTCCGCTGCAGAGCTGGAAAACCTCGACGGTTATGTCATGGAGGTCCAGGTCCCGGAAGACTCTCCGGCTATTGGCCAGAAGGTTCGTGACCTGCTTCCGGTTGCCGATGAAAATGATGTCTATATTCTCGGTTTGATCCGGCGCGGGGAGCGTCAGCCGGGCTCGGCGCGCGGCGTGGAAATCCGAAAAGGCGACATTCTGGTTGTCGAGGCTGATCCGGAAAGCCTTGAACAGTTCGCCAACGCCCTCAAGCTTTCATATTCGGCTTCAGCCCGCCACAATGGCGTTCTGACCGGGACCCTGGCCATGACCGAAGCCGTGGTGACCTCCGGTTCCAGGCTGGAAGGACGCTCTGCCGGCGACGTCAGGCTTTTGGACCGGCAGCAGACCATGTTGCTGGGTGTTGCCCGCCAGGGCCGCCCGTTTCGTGACAGGGTCAGAAAGCTGAAGTTGCAGGCCGGCGACGTCCTCTTGCTGATGGGCCACAAGGAATCCCTGCCGGATGTCGTGCAATGGCTCGGTGGTCTGCCGCTGGCCGAACGCGGGCTTCAGGTCACACAGCGGGAAAAAGCCGGCTTGTCCATTGCGATATTTGCAGTCGCCATCATTGCGGCAAGCCTTGGCCTGGTCTATCTGCCGGTTGCGCTGGCAGCCTGTGTGGCAATCTACGCGCTCCTCAAGATGATAACCCTGTCACAGATTTACGAGGCTGTTGAATGGCCGGTGATTGTGCTGCTGGCATCACTGATCCCCATTGGCGCTGCCATAGAAACTTCCGGCGGCACCGTGCTGATTGCCGATACCATCGTCAATGTAACGACAGGCTGGCCGGCATGGGCGGTACTGCTGCTGCTGATGATCGTCACCATGACCTTGTCGGACGTGTTGAACAATGTGGCGACGGTGCTGGTCGCAGCCCCTGTTGCAATCAAGATTGCCGAGCTGTTGAACGTCAACCCGGACGCCATGCTGATGGGCGTTGCGGTATCGGCGAGCTGCGCGTTCCTGACGCCGATCGGCCACAAGAACAACACCATCATCATGGGGCCTGGCGGCTATCGTTTCGGAGATTACTGGCCCATGGGACTGCCGCTGGAGATCATCATTCTCGCGGTTTCACTACCCATGATCCTGATCGTCTGGCCGCTTTAACCAGCATCAATCAGAAACATCAGATCTCTGGCGAGTGCCATCTCGACTCACTTGCCGTCGCGGACAATCCTGTTGTCCGCGATCGCGTAGCGCCGGCACTGTTCTTCGGTCCAACCCTTCGCCACATGGACACAGGTAGGCCGGGCAACTCCGGCGCCTTGGGGGCTTCCCCACGCTTCTGGACGGCGATGATGGTCTTTGCCATCTGGTTTGGCCTGGAAAGCAAGAGCATCATCAAGGTTTGAACGGGTCTCCTGCCAAATGCAAAACGAAACCAGTTGTCGATCAGGAAACCGCAAATATATGCAAATGACGCGCACACACCCGCGCAAGGTGCGACCCGGGAAGTATTGGCTTTGTCGTTGTGACGTGAGGCGAGGCTATGCCGCGCTTGTGCTCCGGCGCACGGACCAGCGCTAACACAACTGCTGTCGGCGAGTCATAG
>Ga0316189_10001209_pt1 | contig 25723 bp, 21 predicted proteins | sample LowCovwburrow_MG_FD_204930 | JGI IMG/M metagenome (GOLD analysis project Ga0316189, IMG submission 204930) | Coastal sediment microbial communities from Maine, United States - Lowes Cove worm burrow | ecosystem: Environmental > Aquatic > Marine > Coastal > Sediment | place: USA: Maine... | reverse complement strand
CGGTCTCGTTTCTGTGGTCCGCGGGGGCTGCGTTCGCGCCGTTTGTGTTCCTGGCCGAGCGCATCGAGTCCCAGGTGCTCGCCGATGTCCGCGGGGCCTCGGGGCGTTCCGCAGGTGCGCTTCGGGTTGCTGAGCCCGACGTCGACGCCTGGCAGACCCTGGCCGAACAGGTCGACGGGGTGGGGCTGGACTACGCATTGCTCAAGGCCGACCAGCCGCCGAGCTGGTCCCTCGACGACGACGCCTGGCTGTCGATCGCGCGGCAGGTGCTGCGGTTCGCCGCGGCCTGCGACGACCGTGGTGACGACACCGTGGCGCTCGCAGGTCGCGCCGAGGGCACCGAGTGGGTCGGCCACGACTGCCTGGACCCCAGCCGGCGCCTCGGACCGCGGCTGCGCCAGCTCGGGGGCTTCGTGGGGCTGTCCGCGACGCTGTCGCCCGCCCGGTTCCACCGCGATCTGCTCGGTCTGGACCCCGACGCCCTCGACGTGGTCCAGGTCCCGTCTCCGTTTCCGCCCGCGCGCCGCCGGGTGTGGATCGCCCCGCGGGTGTCGACCGCCTTCGCCGACCGCGCACAGCACGCCGATGGCACCGCGGGCCTCATCTCCCGGTGCGTCGCCGCGGTCCCCGGGAACACAGCCCTGTACTTCCCCTCGTTCGCCATGCTCGACGACATCGTGGGGCGGCTGTCGCTGCCGGGTCGCGAGGTGCTGGCCCAAGAGCGGGGAATGGACGACGCAGCGCGGGCTGCGTTCCTGGAGCGCCTCGGCGCGGGCGGGACCCCGGTGGTCCTCGCGGCCGTCCTCGGCGGAGTGTACGCCGAGGGCATCGATCTGCCGCCGGGCGCCCTTAGAGCCGTGATCATCGCCGGTCCCGCGCTCCCGCCGGTGGGTCTGCAGCGCGACCTGCTCCGCGACTACTTCCAGGAGCGCTACGGCGCCGGGCACCTGTACGCCTCGCTCGTGCCGGGCATGACCCGGGTGGTCCAGGCGGCGGGGCGACTGATCCGGCGGCCCGAGGATCGCGGAGTGGTGTTGCTCCTGGGGCGCCGGTTTCGCTGGCGGGACATCGGCGCGCTCGTCCCCGCCGCGTTCGAGGCGGAGGTCGCCGATGATCCGGTGGCCGCCGTGAGCGCCTTCTTCTCACGTCCCGACACGATAACCTGAGCTGGTGCAGGACTTCGACACCGAGCGCTGGGCGGCGCGGCGCCGGCCGTTTGATGCGCTGGAGCGCAGGGTCGTCCAGCTTCACCTCGCTCGGCCCGATCCCACCGCAAGCGCGGCGCTGCGGTACGCGCTGTCGTTCGCGCGGCTGACCCAGATCCGGACCGCCGACGGCACCGACGTCGACGTCTCTGGTCCGCTTGCGCTGCACGCCAAGTGGGTTCGCGAGGCGCTGGAGCCGACGCTGGCGGGCGCGCGCTCGCTGCATCGCGCGGCCGCCCGCGTGCCCGAGCTGGTGGAGCGGACGCAGCGGTCGCGGGCCAGCCTGCTCGAGCACATGCCGCTGGACCGCGCCGCCCTGGAGGCGGAGGTCACGACCCGGAGCCTGGCGGTCGCCTCGGGGGGCGGCGGTGGCGCCGGCTACGTCTACCCCGGGGTCTACGAGCAGCTCGAGCGCAGCGGGCTCACGCCCGACCTGATGACCGGCACCTCCATGGGGGCGCTGATGTCGCTGTTTCGCGCCCGGCGTCGCAGCTACGACTTCGCTGCCCTGGTGGCGGCTGCGCGGCGGCTCACGTGGAGCGGGGTCTTCAAGGTCCTCGACACAGCCAACCGCTACGGCGTGCCTGCGGCGCTGCGGCTGTACCTGCGCACGGCGCTGGGCTCGCTGTTCGTGGGCGACGACGGCGAACCGCTGCGTCTGTCCGGGCTCGAGATCCCGCTTCACGTCGTGGCCACCGGCATCGCGGTCGACGGCTTCGCGCACGATCTGGACTACTACGAGCACTTGCTCGACGACGAGGTTGCGCGCTTGGGGGTACGGGCGGGGCTGGGGGCGACCGTCAAGGCGATCGGGCTGTTGCGGGAGTTCCTGTCCACACCGGAGTCGCTGGAACGCATCGTGCTCGGGCGGGACCCGGGGACCGAGGACTTCGACGCGCTCGACGCCGCGGGCTTCTCGAGCGCCGTTCCGGCGGTGATCCACTACGATGTGCTCCGCGACGATCCTCGGATGCACACCCTGCTCGACGAGCTGTACGCGGCCACCGGCATCCATCGTCTCGCGGAGGGCGGGATGACGTCGAACGTGCCGGCGCGCGTCGCGTGGGAGACCGTGGTGAGCGGCGGGTTGCCGTCGGGGCGCCGCAACGTGTTCGTCCTGGCGCTGGACTGCTTCTCGCCGAGCGTGCGCCGGCCTGGCTGGTACGCGCTGCAGCAGGCCGTTCGGTCGGCGAACGTGGCGGCCGATCGCGCGTTCAGCGACCTGTACATCGCGCACCGCCGCACGCTCTCGCCACTCAACGTGGTTCCATCGCTCGAGGATGCGCTGGCGGCGGTCCGCTGGGGCAGCCAGGAGGCCGCAGAGCACATGCCGTTCGTTCGCGCCATGTGCGCCGCCATCCCGCCTCTGCCGGAGCCGGCGTGAACGATGTCTCCCTGGTGATTCGGCTGGCGAGCGGCCTGCACGCCGCGGGCACCCCCGCTCACCGCCTCGAGGGGTTGCTCGCGCAGATCGCTGACCACCTGGGCGTGCACGCGGACGTGTTCAGCACGCCCACGGCAGTGTTCGTCACGATCGGCACCGGGGAGACGGCCCGGACCGTGCTGCTGCGCCTCGCCCCCGGCGGGCTGGACATCGGACGCCAGGCCGAGCTCGATGGGCTCGCGGAGGCCCTGCTGAGCGACGCTGTGTCGCCGGCACGGGCCCTCGAGTTGCTGGACGACCTCGAGCAGACCCCGCCACCCTACGGCTCGGCGGCCACCGTGGCGGCGTTTGCGTTCACCGGCGCCTCTGCCGCCGTTGCGCTGGGAGGCGGTCCGTACGAGGCGCTCAGCAGTGCGATCGCGGGCACCCTCGTGGGCTTGGTCGAGCGCAACCTCCACCGCCGGCCCGACGCCGCCTACTTGTTCGAGGCCGTGGCGACGTTCCTCGCAATGGCGAGCGCGATGTTGGTCCACCACCTCATCGCACCGATCGATGTCGTGGTCGCAACGCTGGCTGCGGTCATCGTGCTGCTGCCGGGGCTGTCGTTCACCACGGCCATCACCGAGCTCGCTACCCGTAACCTGGTCTCCGGCACCGCGCGCATGGCGGGCGCCTTGGTGGTGTTGCTTGGAATGGCGGTGGGCGCGGCACTGGCGGCGCCGCTCGGTGGGTGGCTCCCGCCGTCCCCCGACGTGGCGCCTGCCGCGGTCCCTGCGTGGGGAATCTGGCTGGTGCTGCCGGTGGTGGGGGTGACGTTCGCCGTGCTCTTGCGCGCCCGCCCGCGTGACACAGGCTGGGTCATGCTCGCGCCCATGATCGCGCTGGCGCTGGCCCAGGCGGGCGTCCAGCTCATGGGACCGGTGGTCGGGGTGGGCGCGGCCGCGTTCGGGCTGGCGCTGGTGAGCAACGGCATCGCCCGGTGGCGCCGCCGGCCCGCCTCCACGATGCTGACGCCGGGGGTCTTGCTCCTCGTGCCCGGGAGCGCAGCGCTGCGCGCGGTGCTCCTGCTGGTGGACCACGACGTCAACGCGGGCGTGGACGGGTTCTTCGAGGCGGCGCTCGTGGCGACCGCCCTCGCCGCGGGTGTGCTGACCGCCAACCTCGTGGTCGCGCCGCGCCGCGGCCTTTAGGGCGCGTCCAACAACAAACGCTGCATTCGGATGCGCTGCACGCCCGATGGCTGCGTCGTCGAGGTCTCGGGATAGCTCGCTATCCCCTCGACTCTCCTCCTTGCCATCGAACGAGCAGCACCTCCTCGATGCAGCGCGTTTGTCTTCGGACGCCCCCTTGGGCGCTCCGCGTCCCCAGGCGGAGACCTGCGCGTGGAGCCCTTCGACCTCGGGCCAGCGCTCCTCGACCCATGCGGCTGGGGTGCGCGGGAGAACGAACAGTCGCTCCGTCTCGTCCTTGGACGGGCAGCTCCTTGTCAAGGGGTGGCGTCCCACGCTACGGATCCCGACAGCAGCGCGGGTTGCAGCGAGTGCCGCATGACAGCCCGCCTCGACCTCATACCGGAGTGGCCCGTGACTATCGCTGGATCGGTGCTCTCGCTCGAGCACACCTTCGCGGACGACCTGGACGGACTGTACGTCCCGTGGGAGCCCCAGGGCTTTGAGGAGCCCGCGTTGCTGTTCTACAACCGCGGGCTTGCCGAGGTGCTCGGTCTCGACGTCGACGCGGTGGAAGCCCAGGCGGCGACGCTGTTCTCCGGGTCTTCGGTGCCCGCCGAGGCTCTGCCGCTCTCCCAGGCCTATGCGGGCCACCAGTTTGGCGGCTTCTCCCCGCAGCTGGGCGACGGCCGCGCGGTCCTGCTCGGCGAGCTTGTCGACCCCGACGGACGGCGGTTCGACCTGCAGCTCAAGGGCTCCGGTCCCACGCCATTCTCGCGCGGCGGCGATGGGCAGGCGACGCTGGGCCCCGCGCTGCGGGAGTACCTGGTGGGGGAGGCGATGCACGCCTTGGGGGTGTCGACGACGCGAGCGCTGGCGGTGGTCGGGACCGGACGCACCGTGATGCGTCGGGGGCCGCTGCCCGGCGCCGTGCTCGCCCGGGTCGCCGCGAGTCACCTGCGCGTCGGCACCCTGCAGTTCTTCGCGGTCCGGCGGGACGTCGAGAAGCTGACCCGGCTGGTCGACTATGCGCTGGAGCGGCACTACGCCGACCGCCCGCGGTCCGGGAACAACGCCCACGACCTGCTCATGGCGGTGGCCGAGGCGCAGGCGCAGCTGGTCGCCTCGTGGATGCACGTCGGGTTCATCCATGGCGTGATGAACACCGACAACGTGGCCCTCTCGGGGGAGACCATCGACTATGGGCCGTGCGCGTTCCTCGATGCATACGACCCAGCTACGGTGTTCAGCTCCATCGACCACCACGGGCGCTACGCGTACGGAAACCAGCCGCGAATCGGCCAGTGGAACCTGGCGCGGATGGCGGAGGCGCTACTGCCGCTGCTGGCGGATGATCAGGACGCGGCGGTCGCCCGCGGTGAGGAGGCGTTGGTGCACTACACGAAGACCTACGACGCGGCGTGGCTGGGTGGCATGCGGCGCAAGCTGGGTCTGCGGGGTGAGCAGGACGACGACCTGGCGCTGGTCTCCGACCTGTTGACCCACCTGCGCGAGCACGGGCACGACTTCACGAAGGCGTTCCGCGACCTGTCGTCGGTGGCGTCGGCGGCATGGCGGGAGCGGTGGCGGGCGCGACGGGGAGATGCGGATCCGGCGGCGGTCGATGCGGCCAGGGCGGCGGTCAACCCGGTGTACATCCCGCGAAACCACCTCGTGGAGGAGGCGCTTGAGGCGGCGATCGCGGGCGATCTCGAGCCGTTTCGCACGCTGATGTCGGTGCTGGAGCGCCCGTTCGAGGTGCAGCCCGGCCGCGAGCGGTACGCCGAGCCGGCGCCGGCCGAGTTTGGCCCCTACACAACATTCTGTGGCACTTGAGCCGGCGTGGCGGTGAACGCCCGACGGTCTGACCCCACGATGCGGTCGAACCGCAGAGTGCGATGCGAATCAGTTTGGCTGCCGTGGTCTTGATGGGGGGGTGCGTCGAAGTCGAGGACGTCCCGGATCCCGCAGAGACCCTGACCACCCTGACCACCGAGCCCGGACCGGATCCGCCGTACGTCACCACGCTCGCTCGGATCGAAGCTGGCAGCGGGGGCATGGAGCTCGACCTCGACGGCAACGTGCTCATGGGCGACTTCGGCGCCTCGCTCGACGGCCCCCCGGGGACGCAGGTGTACCGGATGACGCCCGCGGGCGAGGTCGACGTATACGCCGACGGGCTCATCGGTGCCTCGGGCAACGCGCTCCTGCCGGATGGCAGCCTGCTGCTGAGCTGCCCCAACGGCCTCGCGATCCCGTCGGACGGCAACATCTATGTCGCCAACTTTGGGACCCACCGGCTGGTGAGGGTCGACCGGGCCGGGAAGGTGTCCGAGTTTGTGTCGCTGACCGGGAACAACCTCGGACACGTCACGTTCGCCAACGAGCGGCTGTACGTCGTGCTGAGAACCAGCAATCAGCTGGCTTCGGTGACCCTGGACGGCGAGGTCACCATCATCGCGGGCACCGGCGACCGGGGGCGCCGCGACGGTCGGGCACTGGGGGCCACCCTGTCGCTGCCGAACGACATCGCGGTCTCCGCGGACGGCACCATCCTGTACCTCAACGACGTGGTGCCCACCGCCGAGAGTCGCGTGATCTCGCCGGTGCTGGTGCGGGCCCTGGTCCTCGAGTAGAGCATGTCCTCTCTGGTACGTTGGCGGGCGAAGCTGGCGGGTTGAGATGCTGAGCGGAGCCATGGGCGCAATGATGGAGGGGCTGGGCCCCGTTTTCATCAACCACCTCTCCTCGAAGCCGCCGCCGAAGGGTGCGCAGATCGCCGATGCGGTCTTTCGCCAGATGCGGCGCGACTTCTTTGTTGCGAGTCCGTTTGTGCTGCACGCGAGCGTGCCCGAGCTGCTCGCAGGCGCTTGGGCGCTGGTGCGGGAGACCCTGTTTACGGGCGATGCGCCGCGCGGCAGCAAGGAGATCGTGGCCTGGGCGGTGTCCGGCGCCAACCAGTGTCCGTTCTGCGTCGGCGCCCACAACGCAGCGGTGGCGGCGGCGAACGTGGAGGACCCGGCGCGACAGGACTGGGCCGCCGCAACGAGCACCGCGGGCGACGCCCGGTTGTTCCCCACGCCATTCCAGACGCACATCGAGGAGTACTTCGGGATGGTGGTGGCGTTCCACTACCTCAACCGCATGGTCAGCGTGTTTCTCGACGACAAGATGATGCCCACGCCGGACGTCATGAACGGCATGTCCAACGCGATGGCGAAGATCATGATGGGCGGCATGATCAAGAAGGGGGAGCGCAATGCGCCGGGCGCGGCGCTCGAGGTGTTGCCCACCTTCGACGAGTCGCTCGCGTGGCGCCCTAAGTGGGCTCAGGGCAACCCCGCCATCGCGAGCGCCATCGCCGGCTGGTCGGCGCTGGTCGAGGGGGCGGCGCGGACCTACCTCGACGGCGTGGTGCTCGATGCCCTCAGCGGCGTTGTGTCGGGCTGGATGGGCGGCGAGGTCACTCCCGACGTGGAGTGGATCGCCTCGGTGCGGCCCGCGGTGCCCGCCGCGCACCGGGAAGCGATCGAGCTGGCGATGCTGACGGTCATGGCGCCGTTTGCGGTCGACGACGACCGCGTGACGCGTGTGCTCGACAGCGGCTACAGCAGCGAGCAGGCGCTGGTGTTGGTCGCCTGGGCGGCGCAACGAGCGGCCCGCCGGGTGGCGGAGTGGACCGCGAGGCCGAGCGAGGTCGCTCCGGCGGGCTAGATCACCACGATGCTGCACGCCATCGTCATCGCTGCTGCTGTGGCTGCGCCGCTCTCCGAGGCGGTTCCGCCCCCTTGTGGTCCGCTCACGCCGGGCCCGTACATCCTCACGATGTCGCCGGGCGACAGCCTGAACAACCTGTTTGGGCACACGGCGCTGGTGCTGCCCGACGCGAAGGGGCGCCCGGTGGTCTTCGACTGGGGCAACTACAGCCTCGGCGACTGGCGCACGGTGTGGGGGGTCCTGCGGGGGTCGCCCTCGTTCCGACTCGACGCTGAGCCGCTGCCCAGCGTGCTGGAGCGCTTCAGGCGCCGGCGCCGGTTCGTGGTGGCGCAGCGGCTCGAGCTGTCGGAGCGGACCCTGGTGCGACTGCAGGGGGAGGTGCTGCGGCAGAAGCCGCTGGAGGAGCCGTCGTTCGAGTACCACTGGCTGAGGCGCAACTGCACCACAGAGGTGCTCGCCGTGCTCGACGCGGCCACCGACGGCGCCATCTCGGCCCAGCACGCCGCGCCCGCACCGACCGGACCCGCCGAACACGCGCTGCGCCACGCCCACGACAAGCCGGCCGCTTGGCTCGGCCTGCACCTCGGCTGCGGCCTGGTCGCGCACCGCCCCGGGTCCTACTGGGACGCGATGTTCGTCCCGGACTACGCCGCTGAGCGCCTCGATGTCTCACTCGGAGAGGACGGGCAGCCGCTGGTCTCAGAGACCTGCACGCTGGTGGCGGGCGAGCTCGGGTTCGCGCCCGCCGTGCCGCCGAATCGCGACCGCGGGATGGCGCTCGCGGGGGTGCTCGGCGCCGCGGCGCTGCTGGGCGCGCGCCGCGTCGGGCCGCGGCTTGCGCAGGTCGGGGTCGCGCTGGTGGGTCTGCAGCTGGGTCTGTGGGGCACCGTCGCGCTGTTGATCGGCGCGCTCGGTATGTTCGAGCCCGTCTGGGAGCTCCACAACCAGCCGTTCGCTAGTCCGGGCAGCTTCGCGCTCGTGTTCGCCGCCTGGTGGGCCCGTCGCGGCGATCCGGACGGAGCGCGCGTCGCGGCAGTGATGGTCGCCATCGCAGCGCTCGGGGTCCTCGGCGCGCTGCTGCGCGGGCTGTCCGATCACAACCTGGGCGTGATGGCGCTCGCGGTTCCCTGGGTCACGGCGTCGTGGTGGGTTCTGCGGCAGCGCGCGTAGGAACCAGCAGAGCCGACAGGCCATCGTCGTCGGGCTCGCCCAGCGCGATGTGGCGACCGACCCGGGAGAACGGCGTGCTCCCGGTGACGATCGCCTGTGCCGTGGACGCGGCGGTCTCCTGGCCCCAAGCGCTGCTGTCTGCACCATCGAAGATCCACAGCGCGCCGCTGTCGTAGCCGTTGGGGCCGTCGCGGAAGTCGGGTGCGCCGATGATCAGGTCGTCGGCGGTGCCGAACATCGACCCGACCGCAAGGCTGCGACCGAAGTGATTGACGTAGTCGGGTGGCGGGTCCTGGACGAACACGGCGGTGGTGCGCAGGCTCTCCTGGCTGATGATCTCGGTGCCGGGGAACACGTAGACCCGCCCGTGGCCAGCGTCGGAGCCCGGGGCACCGACTGCGAGAGCGGGCCGACGGTCCAGCGACAAGGCCGCCAGCGACGCTCCGAACCACTCCTGGTCTGTGTTGCCCTGGAACGTCCGGACCGCCCGAACGGCAAGCGGCCCCGACGCGGGGAGCGGGGAGGCGACCAGGTGCGCCACGCGTCCCGCGGTCCCCTCGAACCAGGGCGCGCCGACGAACACGTCGATCCGACCGTCGCCATCGAGATCGTGGTCGCAGCTCACGGCGGAACCAGCCCCCTCGCCGCGCTGCGAGCCCCAGTAGATCCGTCCCGCGCTCCACGCCGGCACCGTTCCACTGTCCGGCAGCTCGGTGGACAGCAGGAAGACCACCGCCCCGGCGAGGTCCAGGATGGGCTCCGCCGTCGACAGCTCCCAGTCGTCCGGCTCGGCGAAGGCGGGCAGGGGGGCAGCGAGGTCGGCGATTCCGTCGCCGTCCAGGTCGGCGCACGGGATCAGCGCGCTGCCGAGCCGATCGGAGCGCATGCTCGACGTCACCGTGAGGTCGGCCGCGTCCGCGGGGCGACCCGGGTCGATGTGCGCGTCCACGAAGCGGTGGATCGCGCCGCGCTGCTGGTCCCAGCCGGGAGCGCCCACCCACAGGTCAAACCCCGTGGGGTCGAAGAAGTGACGCTGCACCACGATGGCGCTGCCAAAGGACGTGCCGGCTCCCGTCCACTCGGTCAGCGGAGCGACCGGCCCTGACGACGCGGCCGCATCGCTGAGAAACACCCGATCCGCCTCAGGCTGTCCGATGGCCAGGCGGGCTCCGGCGGCGGCGGCGACCCAGTCCGACCCGTCGTCCTCGGGGCCGGTCCAGCGGTGAGTTGCGCGATCTGCAAGCGACGCGCTTCCCGTCGTTGCGGGAAGCACGTTCAGGGCGCCAGCGGGCCACGAGTCCTCGCAGGAAGGCCCTTTGCAGATCCCTGTGCAGCCTGCGGCACCCAGCCACAGCGCCGCAACGACCCCGGGGGTCAGCCGCACGGGGTACGCTGCCGACACGCAGGGGAGTGCACCGTGGGTCGAACGTTGACCATCGTGCTGGGAGGAGGGCGTGGGTCGCGGCTCGCCCCGTTGACCGACGAGCGCGCCAAGCCGGCCGTGCCGCTCGGCGGCAAGTACCGGCTCATTGACATTCCGCTGTCGAACTCGATCAACAGCGGGCTGCGCGAAATCTTCGTGCTGACCCAGTTCAACAGTGCGTCCCTCAACGCCCACCTCGCGCGGGCCTACCGGTTCGACATGTTCAGCGACGGCTTCGTCGAGGTGCTCGCCGCGGAGCAGTCCGCGCGCCACGGCCTCGACTGGTTCCAAGGTACCGCGGATGCCGTGCGCAAGCATCTGCACCGCTTCGTCCGAGACGGGGTCGACAACGTCCTGATCCTGTCGGGCGACCACCTGTATCGGATGCGGTACGACCACCTCGTCGCCTACCACGAGGAGAAGAGGGCCGACATCACCGTGTCGACCATCCCGGTCAGCCGCGCCGAGTGCGAGGGCTTCGGCGTGCTCGCGGCGGACACTGGCGGCATCGTGAACACCTTTCGCGAGAAGCCCGCCGCCGGCGAGGACATCACCGCGATGAAGATCCCGCCAGCGCTGCGGGAGGCATGGGGCACCGACGGCGAGTACGTCGCGTCGATGGGCGTGTACGTGTTCAAGGCGAGCGTCCTTCAGGAGCTGCTGGCCAACCCCGACCATGACGACTTCGGTGGCGACATTCTCCCCTCCGCAATCCACACCCACCGAGTCGCGGCGTACCTGTTCGATGGCTATTGGGAGGACATCGGGACCATCCGGGCGCTCTACGAGTCGAGCCTGATGCTCACCGAGGACCCGCCGCGCTTCCGGTTCTTCGTGCCCGAGGCGCCCATCTACACGCGGCCGCGGTACCTCCCGCCCAGCATGTTCCAGAACGCGCACATCGAGCGGTCGATGGTGGCCGAGGGCTGCATGCTCAGGGGCGCCCGGGTCGTGCACTCCATCGTCGGGCAGCGGTCCTGGCTGCTCGGCGGAAGCCACATCGTGGACTCCATCGTGATGGGCGCGGACTTCTACGAGGTCGAGGCCGCGCGCCAGCGGGTGGTCGACACCGGAGGGATCCCGCTGGGCATCGGCAAGGACGTCTCCCTTCGCCGGGCGATTATCGACAAGAACGTCCGCATCGGTGCCGGAGCCAAGATCCACGGCCACCGCGACCGCGCGGACGAAGACCACGAGACGCACTGCATCCGCGACGGGATCGTGATCGTGAGGAAGAATGCAGTGATTCCACCAGGTGCTGTGCTGTAGGAGCGAGTGTGAGCGACCTCGAGCTGGTCGTGCGCGACCTGGCGCTGCTGTGCACGATGGACGAGACCCAGGGGGACGGTGTGCTCGGGGTCCGTCGCCATGCGGCAGTGGCGTTTCAGGGGGGGCGCGTCGCGTGGATTGGCGACAGCGATGCCGCGCCCGACGCGCCGGTGGTGTGGTCTCTCCCGGGTGCTGTCGCGCTGCCGGGGCTCGTCGACTGCCACACGCACGCGGTGTGGGCGGGGAGCCGGTCTGACGAGTTCGAGCGGCGGCTCGCGGGCGAGGACTACAGCGCGATCCTGGAGGCCGGAGGTGGGATCCTGTCCACCGTCCGCGCGACCCGGGCCGCGGATGACGCGGCGCTCGTGGCGCTGTGCGCTGCGCGGCTGCACCGCATCGCCGCGCGCGGCGTGACCACGGTGGAGATCAAGTCGGGCTACGGGCTGACCCCGGCCCACGAGCGGCGCCTGCTGCTGGCGGCCAAGGAGGCCGGGGAGCAGGTGGGGATCCGGGTCCTCACGACGTTCCTCGGCGCGCACACGGTGCCCGCCGAGCTGCGCGGCGACCGCGCCGCCTACGTGCGGCAGGTGATCGAGGAGCAGCTTCCCGCAGTGGCAGACGCGGCGACGTTCGTGGACGTGTACGTCGATCGCGGCGCCTTCACTGTCGACGAGGGCGCGGCCATCCTGCGCGCGGGCCGCGACGCGGGCCTGATGCCGCGCATCCACGCCGAGCAGGTCACCTACACCGGGGCGGCCGCGATGGCGGCGGGCCTCGGCGCGTCCTCTGCGGACCACCTCGAGCGGCTCGACGACGACGGCGTGTCGGCCCTGGCTGCGGCGGGAACGGTCGCGGTGATGCTCCCGGGGGCCATGCTGTACCTGCGCGACCCGTCGCCGCCGGTCCCCGCGCTGCGCGACGCTGGCGTCCCGCTGGCCGTCGCCTCCGACCTCAACCCGGGCACCTCGCCGGTGCACGATCTGCTCACGTCGGCGACACTGGCGTCGGTCATGATGCGGCTGACCGTCGAGGAGGCGCTGCTCGGCATCACCGCGAACGCCGGGCGGGCGCTGCGGCGGCCCGACCTGGGCCGCGTGGTCCCGGGTGGACCTGGCGATCTGGTGGCGTTCCGGGTGGCGCCGGGCGAGGCGCCGACCCCCGCGGCGCTGATCCAGCACCTTGGGGGCGCCTCGGTGGCGGCGGTGGTGTCGGCCGGGGCGCTGCGGTGAGGATCCCCGTCACGCTGACGGTGGCGGAGGACCTGCAGCAGAAGATCGATGCGGTGGATGACGGCATCCCGCGGGGGTCCGAGCGCAGACGCCTGGTCGGGGCATTGGCGCTGGTGTGCGCAGCCTGGCTCTACGACCGGTTCGCGGAACGGGATCTGCTGCAGAACGCAGGCCCCGCCGGGCTCGACTCCGGCAATCCGTGGTTCTCCTGAACGGAGGGCGCGCTACGCAGACCGCTCGGCTACCTTGGCCGCGACTTCTTCGGCATCCGAGAGCGACGCGTCTGTCAGCTCGCCCTGGCCGAGGTCGAGCGGGTCGTCCTTCTGGGCATTGCGAAACGCCTTGATGCCCTGACCAAAGCTCTCCAGCACCTGCGGCAGACGGCCCGCCCCGAACAGGATGAGCACGATCACCAAGATGATCCCGAGCTCCCATGGACCGAACATGCCACCGAGAAACCCGACGACCGGCATTGTTGCTCCCGCAGGCGCTTTCGTGCGCCGTGAGGAACGTATCCCGCCGGCTTAGGGGCCGTCCACCCCTCGCCACAGCCCCTCCTCGGTGATCCACGCGGTCACCAGCGCCGCGGGCGTCACGTCGAAGGCGGGGTTGTGCACGGCGACCTCGGCCGCCCATCGCTGTCCGCCGAATCCGCGAACCTCAGCCGGGTCGCGCTGCTCGATCGGGATGGCTGCGCCGTTGGGGGTGCGCTCGTCCAGGGTGGACCGCGGCACCGCGACGTAGAACGGCAGCCCGTAGTGGCGGGCCAGGACCGCCAGACCCAGCGTGCCGATCTTGTTGGCGACATCCCCGTTCGCGGCGACCCGATCCGCGCCGACGACCACTGCGTCGATCTGTCCGTCCGCCATCAGCGAGGCGGCGGCGCTGTCGGTCACCAGCGTGCACGGGATGCCTTGGCGCTCACACTCCCACGCGGTCAGGCGCGCCCCTTGGAGGAGGGGCCGGGTCTCGCCTGCGAAGACCCGGGTCAGGCGCCCGCTGGTCCACGCCGAGCGAACGACACCCAAGGCCGTGCCGTAGCCGCCGGTCGCCAGAGCGCCTGCGTTGCAGTGCGTGTAGACCCGGGCCTCGGGCGGCAGCAAGGCGGCCCCGTGCGCGCCGATCCGGCGGTTGATCTCGATGTCTTCCTCGTGCAGTACGCGGGCGGCGGCGAGGATCTGGTCCGGGGGCAGCGAGGCCATTCGCTCGACCGCCCAGCGCAGGTTCACCGCCGTCGGGCGCGCCGCCAGCAGCCCCTCGGCGGCAGCGCTCAGCGCCGCACCGCGCTGGGCGTCCAGCGCCATGCCGTACGCGGCGGTGATCCCGATCGCGGGCGCCCCGCGCACCACCATGTCGCGGATGGCGGCGGCGGTCTGTGCGGCAGTCGTGCAGCGCACCGTCTCGGTGTGCAGCGGCAGCAAGCGCTGGTCCAAGAGCTCGAGGGCACCGTGTACGAAGCGGATGTGTTCTCGCATCGTTTCCGATCATCCCTCGAAGGTTCGAGAGAGCCCCCTTCGCCCGAATTCCACCGCCAGAGATGGAGGAGACGCAAGAGCTTTGCCAGGTGAGACACCGGCGAAGGAGGCCAGCTCAAAACTTTCGATACCGTGTCTACCGTACGATCGTGACGGGCCCACGTCAAGTGAATGAACCGGATCCGAGAAGCGTCGGAGCCCCAATCAGGAGGTTCCGGATGGGACAGTTTGTACAGGGTGTCGCTGCCGTCGCGCTGATGCTGGGCGGCCTCGCCGTCGGGTCCAACGCGGAGGCCGCGCCGATTCACGTCTCGGTCGCGCTTCCCCACGTGGTCGTCGCGCCGCCCGTCTATGTCGCGCCGCAGCACGTGTGGGTGCCGGGGGCGTGGCACGTCGAGCCCTGCGGTCGACAGGTGTGGACGGAAGGCTACTGGGCGCCCGCTCCGGTGCAGGTCGTGCACCGCGCGCCGGTCGTGGTCCGCGCGCCGGTCGTGGTCCGCGCACCGGCGCGGCAGACCGCGGTCCATCGCGCCTCGATCGGGACTCAGCGCCACCACACGCAGCGCCGGGTCACCGTCGTGCGGCGCTGACCCGGACGGCCGCGCCCAGCAACAGCAGCGCGCAGAGTCCGACGAACCAGTCGCCGAAGCGCGCGTAGATGGTGGGGAAGGTGCCCATGCGCACCTCCGTGACCCGGGAGACTCGGGAGAACGGTGCGGTCTCTGAGTGGATGACGCCGTGAGGCTCCACGACCAGCGAGACCCCGGTGTACGCGGTCCGCACGAGCGGGACGCCGAGCTCGGTCGCGCGGATCGCGGCGAGCATCGCGTGCTGATGTGGGTTCGCGGTGTCGCCGTACCACGCGTCGTTGGTCACGGTGATGAACAGGTCGGGGTCGGGGAACGACCGGCAGAGCCAGGGCAGGATGGCCTCGTAGCAGATCGGCGCGGCGATCCGGCCGTGCGCGCTGTCGAACACCACCGGGGTCTCGCCGGCTTGGAAGTTTCCGATCCCCAGGGCGTGCCCGAGGCCGGGAAAGTGCTCTCCAAACGGTAGGTACTCCCCGAAGGGAACCGGCACGATCTTGTCGTAGTGCCCGGTGACCCGGCCCGCGCGGTCGAAGTGGAACACCGTGTTGAACACCCGCGTGCGCACCTTGCCCTGGGGGTCCTCCTTGCGGACGCGCTTGCCGCCACCCACGACCAGCTCCGCGTCCTTGCGCACCGCGAGCTGAGCCAGGATCTTTCGGGGCTCGTCGCTGATGCGTGGCGCCTCGTTGAGGTTGAACGGACAGGCGCCCTCGGGCCAGACGATCAGGTCGACATCGTCTGGGACGGCGCGGGTCATCTCCACCCACTCTTCCCAGCCCGCGCGCGCCGACTGCGTCAGGCGCGCCTCCATGCCGATGTCGGACTGCAGCTGGGCAAGGCGGATGGACTCCCCGTCGCGCAGCCCCTGTTCGATGCGATCGAAGCGCCAGGCGCCGAACAGCAGCACCGCGGCCACTGCACCCGCGGCACCGGCGACCGCGACCGTGGGGAACGGGCGGCCCTCGGCGCGCCGGTACATCGCCTCCGCCAGGGCGGTGTTGACCACGAACACCAGGTAGGTGACCCCCCACACGCCGGTGATCGAGACGATCTGCCACAGCCACGGCGCGCGGTAGTGGGCGACGCCCTGGCTGTATGGGAACAGGAACAGGTACATCTGGCCCCAGTCGAGGACGACCTGCAAGGCGGGGAACACCAAGACCCACCACACCCCCAGCCGGCGCCGAATGGGGTGGACCAGCGGCCACAGGACCAGGAACGGGAGCCCGAACACGATGCTGAACAGCACCCACACGCCCACCGCGCCCGCGTACGGGATCGAGGGGCTGAACACGGTGATGGTGTGGATCAGCCAGGTGAAGATCAGCCCGACCCCGACAGTGCCGTACAGGAACGCCAGCCAGCGGTTGTGCCGCGGTGTGTCGGCGCGGATGGCCCAGAACATGGGCAGGTAGGCCACCCAGTGCAGCCAGGTGAGGCTGTGGGGAGGGGCGATCTGCGACAGCAGGCTCGCGGCGCCGAGTGCAGCGAGGGCTCGGGTCCACAGGGGAGGCATCAGGGCGTGGTTCCGCCGCCGGACTGGTCCTGCCAGTCGCCGGAGATCCACGTGCGGGCCGCGGCCTGGTCTTCCTGCTCGAACATCTCACGCATCAGGCGATTCTGTATCCCGCGCGTGGCGAGGACCGACTGCAGCCGGGCCGATGAGCTGGCGCGGCGCAGATCGGCCACGTAGCCCAGCGCGGTGGCGCGCGCGGTGCCGGGCTTGCAGAGCTGCGAGACGAGGCCCGCGGCCATGGCCCCCTCGGCGCGGAGCAGCCCGCCGGACAGCAGCAGGTGGTTGGTCCGCGCGGGACCCAGGAGCAGGTTCAGCCGGGTGAGACCGCCGAGACCGGTGAGCACGCCGCGCCGCACTTCTGGCATGCCGAAGGTCGCTTCGGTGGAAGCGATCCGGACATCCGTGACCAGCGCCACCTCCAGGCCGGCACCGTGGCACCGGCCCTCGATGGCGGCGATGACCGGGCACGGAAGGCGCCCGAGGGAGTCGAATGCCCCGCGCAGGCGAGCGAGCAGCTCCTGGACGCGGTGTGCGTCCCGCTGGGCCACCATCTTGGCCAGCATCTCGTGCAGCGTGCCCTTGTGCGACAGCATCAGCCCGCGGCAGAAGTCTGGGCCCTCCCCGGTGATGATCACGAAGCCAGGTGGCTGATCTGAGAGTCGGAGCGCGATCTTTCGGATAGCGTCGAACATGGCACCGCGAAGGGCGTTGCCGAACTCCGGCCGGTGCAGGTTCACGAACGCCACATCGCCCTGGATCGACAGCTCTACGTCCTCGGCCAACCGCGCCTCCGTTGCCCGACTGTATCACCGGCCGGTGACCCCTCGGCGCACACCTTGGACAGACCATGGTTCGGGCTCCGGCGTCGCCCCATCTCGTGCCGTTCGACGGCTCGTTCACGCTGGCGAACGCCCCCACCGAGCCGCCTGTTCAGACACCCTCGAAGAAGCCGCGCTGAGCGAGCGACCGGAGGTCCAGCACGCGGACGATCGGGTCTCGATTCTCCTGATGTTCCAGGCGATGGACGCCGCCGGCAGGGACGGCACCATCCGCAACGTGTTCTCAGGGGGTGAACCCCGCGCGCGATCGCATCGAGGTCTTCAACCGGTCTTGATACGCGATCCCGGCCGACGACAAGCCGTTTATGCGGCTCGCTGTGGCTCGGATCGCAGCAGAGGCGCTGCGGTCCCTCGCCCAGTCGCTTCGGCGACTGGGCGAGGAGAAGACCGCGTGGCTGGAGCAGATGCGAGACCTGCTCCAGCGCGAGCAGCAAGGATCAGGACTCTTCGTACTCGTCCGAGGACTTCTCGGCGATCATCGCCTCGGTGGTGAGCAGGAGGCCCGCCACCGACGCTGCGTTCTGCAGCGCGGTCACCGTGACCTTGGTGGGGTCGATGATGCCGAGCTTGAACATGTCACCGTAGCTGTCGTCGGCTGCGTCCCAGCCGTACGCCGCGTCGCCGTTGCGGACAGCGTGCACCACGATGGACGGGTCGACCCCCGCGTTGCCAGCGATGCCGCGCAGCGGGGCCTCGCAGGCGAACCGGATGATGTCGACGCCGAACTGCTCATCGCCGGGAAGGTCGAGGCTGTCGAGCGCGCTCTGGGCGCGGATCAGCGCGACCCCGCCGCCGGGAACGATGCCCATCTCTGCCGCGGCGCGCGTCGCGTTGAGCGCGTCCTCGACCCGGGCCTTCTTCTCCTTCATCTCGATCTCGGTCGCGGCACCCACCTGGATGACCGCAACGCCACCGATCAACTTGGCGAGCCGCTCCTGGAGCTTCTCGCGGTCGTAGTCGGAGGAGGTCTCCTCGGCCTGCGCCCGGATCTGCTTGACCCGAGCGCTGAGGGCCTTGCCGTCTCCGGCGCCGCCGACCAGCGTGGTCGCGTCCTTGGAGACGACGATGCGCTCCGCGGTCCCGAGGTCGTCGATGGTGATGGAGTCGAGCTTGATGCCGAGATCCTCCATCACCGGGTTCGCGCCGATCAGCGTGGCGATGTCGCCCAGCATGGCCTTGCGGCGGTCGCCGAAGCCCGGCGCCTTGACGGCGCAGGTCACGAGCGTCTTGCGGAGGGTGTTGACCACCAGCGTCGCGAGCGCGTCGCCCTCGATGTCCTCGGCGATCACCATCAGCGGCCGGCCCGCCTCCGCCACCTTCTCGAGGAGCGGGAGGAGGTCCTTCATGTTGGTGATCTTCTTCTCGTGGACCAGGATGAGCGGGTTGTCGAGCACCGCCTCCATCCGGTCTTGGTCCGTGACGAAGTACGGTGAGAGGTAGCCGCGGTCGAACTGCATGCCCTCCACGATCTCGTAGGTCGTCTCCATGGACTTGGCTTCTTCGACGGTGATCACGCCGTCCTTGCCGACCTTGTCCATGCACTTGGCGATGATCTCACCGATCTCGGTGTCGCCGTTGGCGGAGATGGTGGCGACCTGGGCGATCTGCCCGTGGTCGGCCGAGTCGACCGCCTGACCGCGCAGGTGCGCCGTGACGGCTTTGACCGACGCGTCGATCCCGGCCTTGATGGCCATGGGGTTGGCGCCCGCAGCCACCATCTTGCTGCCGGACTCGAACACGGCCTGTGCGAGCACGGTGGCCGTGGTGGTGCCGTCGCCAGCGACGTCGCTGGTCTTGGAGGCGACCTCCTTGACCATCTGCGCCCCCATGTTCTGGAAGCGATCCTTCAGCTCGATCTCTTTGGCGACCGTCACGCCGTCCTTGGTGACGACAGGGGCGCCAAAGCTCTTCTGGAGCACCACGTTGCGGCCCTTGGGACCCAGCGTGACCTTCACGGCGGCGGCGAGGGTGTTGACCCCCGTCAGCATCGCACTGCGCGCGGTGTCACGAAACTCGATGATCTTCGCGGTCATGGATTCCCCCTTAGTCTTCGACGATGGCGAGGATGTCGGACTCGCGCAGGATGATGTGGTCGTCGCCGTCGAGCTTGATCTCGTCGCCGGCGTACTTGCCGAACAGCACCTTGTCGCCGGCCTTGACGATCAGCGGAACGGTCTCGTTCTTGTCGGTCAACCGGCCGGTTCCGATCGCGATGACCTCGGCCTGCTGTGGCTTCTCTTTGGCGGTCTCGGGGATGAACAGTCCGCCTGCGGACTTGGATTCGCTCTGGGTGCGCTTCACGAGCACCCGGTCGTACAGAGGACGGAAGTTGGCCATGGCCTGCTCCGATTGGTTCGTCGTTTTGGTGGTCTTGGACCGGAGCTGCGGGAGGTCCCCCGCCGCACCGTCCAGAGGGGCCACGACTAGGCACGCCATCCGCACGCGTCAAGCCCGTGGTCAGAGGTTGACGGGGGTTCGTGTGCGCTTAGCATTGTCTCCATCGGGTGTGGCGCGGCGGTCGCCGTGGCGCATTCAGGGCCTACAACCAATCGATGGAAAGACAAACATGGGAAAGATCATCGGCATCGACCTGGGAACGACGAACTCTGTCGTCGCTGTGATGGAGGGCGACCAGCCCACGGTCATCGTCAACGAAGAGGGCAACCGGACCACTCCATCGGTCGTTGGGTTCGGCAAGGACGGAGAGCGGATGGTGGGCGTCGTCGCCCGCCGCCAGGCCATCACGAACGCAGAGAACACGGTGTACTCGACCAAGCGTCTCATCGGCCGCAAGTTCGATGAGACCGAGGGCGAGCTGACGCGCTTGCCGTACACGGTGGTGCGCGCTCCCAACGGGGACTGCCGCGTGCGGGTGCAGGACAAGGAATACTCCCCGCCCGAGATCTCCGCGATGGTGCTGCAGAAGCTCAAGCAGCAGGCGGAGGCATACCTGGGTCAGCCGGTCACCGAGGCGGTGATCACGGTGCCTGCGTACTTCAACGACAGCCAGCGTCAGGCCACCAAGGATGCGGGCCGCATCGCCGGCCTCGACGTGCGGCGCATCATCAACGAGCCCACGGCGGCCGCGCTCGCCTACGGGCTGAACAAGCAGGCCGACGAGGTCATCGCGGTCTACGACTTCGGCGGCGGTACATTCGACATCTCGATCCTCGAGGTGGGCGACGACGTGGTCGAGGTCAAGGCGACCAACGGCGACACCCACCTGGGCGGCGACGACATCGACGATACCCTGATCACCTGGCTCATCGACGAGTTCAAGAAGGAGAACGGCATCGATCTGTCCAGCCAGACCATCGTGGTCCAGCGCCTCAAGGACGCCGCCGAGAAGGCCAAGATCGAGCTGTCCACCGCTCAGAGCACGGAGATCAACCTGCCGTTCCTCACGGCGGACGCCTCGGGTCCCAAGCACCTGCAGATCAAGCTGTCGCGTGCGGACTTCGAGCGCATGATCGACCCCATCGTCGAGCGCACGCTCGACCCGGTTCGCCGGGCGATCAAGGACTCCGGTGTGTCGGCCAAGGAGATCGACGAGATCATCCTGGTCGGTGGCTCCACGCGGATCCCGCTGGTGCAGAAGCGGGTCAAGGATCTGTTCGGCAAGGACGTGAACCGCTCGGTCAACCCCGACGAGGTCGTCGCGGTGGGTGCGGCGATCCAGGCAGGCGTGCTCGGTGGCGACGTCACCAGCATGCTGCTCCTCGACGTCACGCCGCTGTCTCTGGGCATCGAGACCCTCGGCGGCGTCAACACGGTGATGATCCCGCGCAACACCACCATCCCGCACAGCAAGACCGAGGTGTTCAGCACCGCGGCCGACAACCAGACCGCAGTGGACGTCTACGTGTTCCAGGGCGAGCGCCAGATGGCGCGCGACAACAAGCTCATCGGGAACTTCCGGCTCACCGACCTGCCGCCCGCACCGCGCGGCATGCCGCAGATCGAGGTCACCTTCGACATCGACGCCAACGGCATCCTCTCGGTCTCCGCCAAGGACAAGGCGACGTCCCGCGAGCAGAAGATCACGATCGAGGCGTCTTCGGGGCTGTCCGAGAGCGAGATCGAGAGCATGGTGGAGGAGGCCAAGAGCCACGAGGGCGAGGACCAGGAGCGCCGCGATCTCATCGAGTCGCGCAACCAGCTCGACGGGCGCATCTACGAGGTCGAGAAGACCCTGGGTGAGCACGGCGACAAGCTGCCCGAGGCCGAGAAGACGGCGCTCGAGGCCGAGCTGTCCTCGGCGCGTGAGGCCAAGGACTCGGACGACCTCGCCGCGGTGAAGGCTGCGCTCGAGGCGCTCACCGCCGCGAGCCACAAGCTCGCCCAGGTGATGTACGAGGCCAGCGGCGGCGCCGCGCCCGAGGGTGGTGAGGCCCCTGCGGGCGACGACACCTCCGGCGGTGGTGACGACGACGTGATCGACGCCGAATACGAAGACGCCTGATCACATCGCATCCCGCACACGGCGCCCGCTTCCCTGACTGGGGGTTGCGGGCGTCTGGCCACCGGAGGGAAGCTTGCCGCGCGACTACTATGAGGTGCTGGGCGTCGATCGCGCAGCGACGGCGTCCGACGTCAAGAAGGCCTACAAGACCCAGGCCAAGCAGCATCACCCGGATCTGAATCCGAATGATCCGGAGGCCGAGGTCCGCTTCAAGGAAGCGGCCGAGGCCTACGACGTGCTGTCGAACGACGAGAAGCGGCGCATCTACGATCAGTTCGGCCACGAGGGGCTGCAGGGCCGGGGCATGGGCCCCGACATGAACTACGGCAACGTGCAGGACATCTTCGAGAGCCTGTTCGGTGGTGGGTTCGCGGACATGTTCGGCGGGGGTCGCGGCCGGAGGGCCGGGCCCCGTGCGGGGGCGGACCTCGAGGTCCCGATCCAGATCACCTTCATGGAGGCCGCGCACGGCACCACCCAGAAGATCGCCATCCCGCGGCGCGTGCGCTGCACCGGGTGCGAGGGCGACGGCCTGAAGGCCGGCTCCCACCCCAAGGAGTGCACTACGTGCGGGGGTGCGGGCCAGGTGATCAGCGCCCAGGGCTTCCTGCGCATCCGCACCACGTGTCCCTCGTGCCGAGGTCAGGGCAAGCTGGTCGACCCGGCCGACCGCTGCACGGTGTGCGCGGGCGCCGGTCGGGTCAAGGAGACCACCGAGCTGGAGATCCGGATCCCCGCCGGGTCACACCGCGGGCTGCAGATCCGGCACACCGGCGCCGGCGAGGCGGGCGATCCGGGGGCCCCGCCGGGCGACCTGTACGTCACCCTCGATGTGAAGCCCCACGAGCTGTTCAAGCGGGAAGGGGCCGATGTCTACGTGACCATTCGGGTGCCGTACACGGTCATGGCGCTCGGCGGCGACATCCACGTCCCCACGGTGCACGGCGAGCAGGAGCTCGCTGTCAAGAGCGCCACCGCCAGCGGGTACGTGCACGTGCTCCGGGGCCGCGGCGTGGACCAGCTGCAGCGCCGCGGAACGCGCGGCGACCAGCACGTCCGGTTGGTCGTCGACGTCCCCAAGAAGCTGTCCGAGGAAGAGGAGAAGCTGCTCCGCCAGCTCGCTGAAGTCCAGGGCACCGGCGTCCAGGAGAAGGGGTTCTGGAAGAACCTCTTCGACAAGCTCACCGGGTAGTCCCGCACCGCGCAGTCACGCGCTACAGAGTCCCACCCCCACGGAGAACGTCGCCCCATGTCCGAGGAGTCCGTCGACCAGGTCGAGGCGCGCATCGCCCTCGTCGCCCCCACCATCGAACAGGCCCGCCGCGAGATGGCCCGCGTGCTGGTCGGCCAGCGCTACATGGTCGATCGCTTGCTCATCGGGCTGCTGGCCAACGGCCACGTCCTGCTCGAGGGCGTCCCCGGGCTCGCCAAGACCACCGCGGTCAAGGCGCTCGCCCAGGTGATGGACCTCGAGTTCAGCCGGGTGCAGTTCACCCCGGATCTGCTGCCCGCGGACGTCGTCGGGACCCAGATCTACCAGCCCAAGGACGGGCGATTCACCACCCGCAAGGGCCCGGTGTTCGCCAACATCGTCCTCGCCGACGAGATCAACCGGGCGCCGCCCAAGGTGCAGTCGGCGCTGCTCGAGTCGATGCAGGAGCGGCAGGTCACCATCGGCGACGACACCTTTCAGCTCCCCTCGCCGTTCCTGGTCCTCGCGACGCAGAACCCGATCGAGCAGGAGGGGACGTACCCGCTGCCCGAAGCCCAGGTCGACCGGTTCATGCTCAAGCTGTCGGTCGACTACCCCAGCCTCGAGGAGGAGCTCCAGATCATCGCGCTGTCGTCGCAGCCCACGCCGCTGCTGCGCGGGGTGGTGGGCGTGAGGGCGCTGCTGGACGCGCAGGCGCTCGTCCGCGAGGTCAAGGTGACCGAGGTCCTGATGCGCTACATCGTCGACCTGGTGCGGGCCACGCGAGACCCGGGCACCGTCGACACCGATCTGGCGCGCACCATCGAGTTCGGAGCCAGCCCGCGGGCCAGCATCGCGCTTGCCGCCGCCGCTCGGGCGCACGCGTTCCTCGACTCGCGTGGCTATGCGCTGCCCGAGGACGTCAAGGCGATTGCGCCGGACGTGCTGCGGCACCGGATCTTGCCAACCTACGAGGCAGAGGCGGACGGGATCACGGCCGAGCAGCTCGTCGCACGGATCCTGGAGTCGGTGGACCAGAGGTAGCGATGTCTACGCTCACCCCCGAAGAGCTGCGGGAGCTCCGGCGGCTGCACGTCTCGGCGGGCAGGCGGGTGGACTCGCTGTTCGCCGGCGAGTACCGGTCCGCGGTCCGCGGTCAGGGCATGGAGTTCGAGGAGGTGCGCGCGTACGTGCCCGGCGACGACGTGCGCCACATCGACTGGAACGTCACCGCGCGGACCGCAGACGCCCACATCAAGGTGTTCCGTGAGGAGCGGCAGGTCACGGTGCTCCTGGTGATTGACGTGTCGGGGAGCAGCCGCGTCGGCAGCGGTGGGCGCGACGGCCGCACCGACCGCCGGCTCCAGATCGCCCGGGTCGCCGGCGGGCTCGCGTACGCCAGCCTGCGCAACCAGGACCGCGTGGGGCTGGTCACGTTCACCGACCAGGTGGAGACGTTCCTCCCGCCGCGCCGCAGCCGCGGCCACGTCTGGGCCGTGATCCAGAGCGCGTACGGCGCGCAGGGAGCCCACCGCGGCACCTCGCTCACCGAGGTCCTCAAGTTCGTGCGGGGCGTCCAGCGCCGGCGCGCGGTGGTCGTCGTTGTGAGCGACTTCCTCGATGATGCGGCCTGGGACGGACCGCTCGGCGCCGTCGCGCGGCGCCACAAGCTGCACGCCGTGCTCGTCCACGATCCGCTCGACGCCTCACTCGCGGGGCTGGGTCTGGTCGACGTGGTGGACGCTGAGACCGGTCTGCGCCGCCTCGTCGACGGCGCCCGCTTCGTCGCCCGTCGCGGGGTCGACCACCGCGCCCAGCGCCTCCGACGCGCGGGCGCCCGGGTGGTCCCCATCTCGACCACCGAGGACCCGTTCGTCGCGCTGATGAGCCACTTCCACCGGGAGGGCACCCGCCGATGATCACCCTGTGGACCCTGTTGGGCTGCGGATCTCCGGTCGTGCTGCCGGAGACGTTTACGGAGCCGGTCGCCATCGAGGTGTTCCTCGACGGCGCGCCCAGCGGAAGCGGCGGCAAGCTGACGGTCCAGGCGGCGTACGACCCCAGCGGCGAGGTGCGCGTCCCGCGACCGGTCGGCGAGGGCCTGACCTTCGAGGCGGAGGGAGGCCCTACGCTGGAGTCGCTCGGCGGGCGCGACGTGGTGACCCAGCGCTACGTGTTTCGCGCGAAGAAGGGCAGCTACGAGGTCTCGCCCCTGGTCGCGGTGTGGACCGACAGCGAGGGGGTAGCGCACGAGGCCAAGTCAGGATCTGTGTTCGTGGACGTCGGCGTCGAGGCGCCGGCGGTCGGCGAGCTGTTCGACATCGTCGATCCGCCGGCGGTGCGGCGGATCCCCTGGATCCCCGTGCTGTCGGTGGGCGCGCTGTTCCTGGGCGGCCTGCTGCTCGCGTTCGGGCGACCGCGGCGGCGCAAGGAGGCGGTCCAGGCGCCGCCCATCCCGCCCGACGTCGCCGCGCTGCAGGCCTGGGATGCCGTGCGGGCGGACGGAAGCCTGAGCGATGAGGACAAGGCGCGCGAGCTGTCCGTGATCTTCCGGGCGTACGTGGAGTCGGTCCTGAACTTCGAGGCGACCGCGTGGACGACCTCGGAGATCGTGGCCCACCTGCGAACCCTGGTGCAGCTCCCCGAGGGCAACACGCCCCGCGCGCGCCGCCTGCTGCGCGCCACCGACCGCATCAAGTTCGCTGGCGAGCGCCCCACCGGCGAGCTGGTCGCGGATCTGGACACCGACCTGCGGAGCTTCGTGAGCGCGACCCGACCGAGCGCGTGGCGGGTCGATCCGGTCGCTGCGCCGGCACCCCCGCCGCCCTCCGCGTTCGACGCGTTCGACGCGGACGCCGACTGGGAAGCGCTCACGTGGACCGCGCTCGACCACGGCTGTGCGGCCCGGGCTGCCGCCGCCGGACCGCAGGCACCGGTGCTGTTCTCGGTGGATGCGCAGGGCACGACCCAGCAAGCGCGGGTGCTCGGCGGGGCCGATGCCGCCGCGAACCTGACTCAGGCGCAGCGGCTGGCCAAGGAGGAGGGGCGGGTCCCCTGGGCCATCGTGTACGACGGCGACGACG
>Ga0316189_10001208_pt1 | contig 25724 bp, 20 predicted proteins | sample LowCovwburrow_MG_FD_204930 | JGI IMG/M metagenome (GOLD analysis project Ga0316189, IMG submission 204930) | Coastal sediment microbial communities from Maine, United States - Lowes Cove worm burrow | ecosystem: Environmental > Aquatic > Marine > Coastal > Sediment | place: USA: Maine... | reverse complement strand
AGCCGAACTCGCCGCCGAATAAGGTCCGGCTCGCGTCAGATGGCCGCCCACTCGGGCGGCCATTTGCAATTGTGGGCGTGGATGTCGAGCGGCCGCGGTCGACTACCGCACCAGCGCCGTGATGACGCCCGCCACGCTATCGGCGAGTGCGTCGAAGTCGTCGTCGACCGCGTACGGGATGTGCACAAAAAACGCCTGCTGCACTCCCGTTGGCTCGCCGTCCGCCGCGTGAGAAGCGTGGACCTTCTGCAGTGCGTAGTAGTGGGTCTCGTTGCACAGGTAGCTATTGCTCGAGCGCGCCGCCATGACCTCGACGGTTATCCCGCCAAACGACTGGCCAGCGAGGCTGCGAACCTTGGCAGCGACGCCGCTTTGCGCGGGTGCATGAAGGACGGCGCCCTCCGCCTCGCCATCGATGCTCTCCTGCACGGTACGACCCGCCGCGTCAGCTCCACGCCGCTCGTTGTACGCCCCGTCCTCGACGTAGATGACGTCGGTCCGATCATAGACCCCAAGACCGAGGTGGACGACGATGTCGTTGGCCGCATAGTCCGGCTCGGTCGAAGCGACCTCCCATGTGACCGGCAGGGTTGAAAAGCTCCACTGGATCGGGCGATCACCCGCGGTCGTGATCGCCACAAGTCGTGAGGCCAACGGCCCCGCAAACGCGGTCGGCCGGGCTGTCGTCGGGTCGCCCAACAGCAGGCGACAGCTAGGATTGTCGCGGCACCGCCACAGTGCGGGGGGGACTCCGAGCTCCTTCCAGTCGTTGAACCCGGTCACGAGCACGCGAAGCGGCGGTGTCTCCACAGCGGGATCAACAGCGGGATCCTCGGTCCGCGCAGGGCCCACCGACTCGGCCCCCGCGCACCCAAAGAGGAGCACCCCAAACGCAACTGTGGTCGTATCGCGGCGGGTCCGAATGTGGCGCTTACGCATCGGCGGCACCCATCCTAACCGCAGTGACAAAAACGTAGTGCTTGCCGGTGACAAAAACGCGGCGGCGGTGCTGCTGCAAGTACCTCTTGTAAAAGGCAACCGTCTTGATGAGCAACGACAGGTCCGGCTGCGTGAAGTTCTTCATCTTCGCGCCGTAGAGCATTTCGCCGTCAAGGTAGCTACAGTTGGGAACGCCCAGGATCACGGCGCCCCGTTCGGTGAGGGCATGTCGCACGATATGGCGGAGCAGCATTCGGTCGTCGACGCCTGGGCTTTGCAGGGTCCCCACCGACATCACAAGGTCGAAGCGGCCCAGCTCGAGGGTCGGAAGGTCGGCAAGGTCGGCTTCGATGAAGCGCGCGCCCGCGAAGCGCTGCCGCGCTTGGTCGAGCGCCGAGGCACTGTGGTCCACGCCAACAAACTGGATCGTCTTGGCGAGGTCGGGCCGCAGCGCGGTGATGAGCGCGAGGATGTCGCCTCGGTTCACGCCAAGGTCGAGCACGCGGGGGGCGGGGGGCAGCTGTGCACGTTCAAGGGCATCGGCAAGGTCGATGACAAAGTTCGGGTCCTCGTGCTTGTGCAGCTGCCCGTACCCAGAGTCCGCGCCGTAGCGCTCGCTTCGTGGCTGGCCGCCGTCACCAGCCCATGTGCGGGCGGGGTCGAGCGGGGAGAGGGCTAGCGTCACGAGTCCGTCGTGAGTCGGCTGTGGCGTCGCGATGCGGAGCCGCAGGCGCTCGGCGAGATCCACCCACACCCTCAGCGGGCGGTGGACGCGATCGGCATGGTCGGCGAGTCTGGCCCCGGCAAACGCCCCGCTGCCGCAGTCCGGGTCGGTCACCTGAAATGTGATGTTGGTCTCACCCGCCGCGAGCTGTCGCTGGACGAACGCGAGGATGGCCGTCAGAGGCTCCGCGGCGAGTACGGGAGGGTCTGGCATAGGGGCGAGGGGACCGTGGCATACCCCGCGACGCGGCAGATCCGCGAACCGCGCGGTGTGAGCGCCGTGGCTACACAAAGTCTTGCCCAAGGGGCTCTCACGTGCCAAAACCTCCTACTAAGTTCACTGACACTCGTGTCAGTGACACGCGTGTCACCGTTCCGCCCGCAGGGATTTCAACATGAGCGCCCAAAGATTTCGCATTGGCTTCGACCTCGGCTCCACCACCGTCAAGGCGGTGGTCATCGACCTCCAGACCGACGAGATTATCTGGAAGGACTACCGACGGCATGACTCCAAGCAGCCCGAGAAGTCGCTGGAGATGCTCACGGAGATCGAGGAGGTCACCGGGGTCACTCCTGACAACACCCGCATGTTCATCACGGGCTCCGGCGGCGGAACCGTCGGTCGGTACACGGGTGCCAAGTTCGTCCAAGAGGTGAACGCGGTCTCGCTGTCCGTTGAGAAGCTCCACCCCGAGGTGAACTCGGTGATCGAGCTGGGCGGCCAGGACGCAAAGATCATCGTCTTCAAAGAAGACAAGCAGACGGGGCGCAAGAAAAAGATTCCGTCGATGAACGACAAGTGTGCGGGCGGCACGGGGGCGGTCATCGACAAGATCAACGCCAAGCTCAAGCTGCCACCCGACGAGCTGTGCAACGCGGGCTATCACGGGCTCAAGCTTCACCCCGTCGCCGGCAAGTGCGGCGTGTTCGCCGAGACCGACATCAACTCGCTACAGAAGATGGGCGTCCCGCCCGAGGAGCTGATGGCCTCGCTGTTCGAGTCCATCATTCAGCAAAACCTGTCGGTGCTGACCCGCGGCAACACGTTGATGCCGCACGTGATGCTGCTCGGCGGCCCGAACACGTACATCAAGGGCATGGTCGAGTGTTGGAAGGCCAACATTCCGCCGATTTGGGAAGAGCGTGGCGTCGAGCTTCCCGAGTGTGACGACCCCGCCGATCTCATCATCGTCCCCGACAACGCGCAGTACTACGCGGCCCTGGGCGCCGCAGAGTTCGGCAAGGACGAAGACGACACCGTCGGCGTGTACAAGGGCACCGAAGCCCTCAAGTGGTACATCGAGGTCGGCCGCAAAGAAGAGAAAAAGAAGGCGGGCGGCACGGGCCTGACCGGCTCCGACAAAGAGCTGAACGACTTCCTTGAGGAGTACAAGCCCGAGAAGTTCACCCCCGAGACGTTTCGGGCGGGTGAGCACTACAAGGCCTACATCGGGATTGACGGCGGATCCACGTCGTCCAAGGCAGTCTTGCTCTCCGAGGACGCGCGGATCTTGGCGAAGGTCTATCAGCTGTCCAAGGGCAACCCGATCGAGGACACCAAGGACCTCTTCGAGGACTTGGTCGGCCAGGTTGAGGGAGCCGGCGCAACGCTGGAAATCCTCGGTGTCGGTACGACGGGCTACGCCAAGGACATCCTCAAGGACGTGCTTCGCGGTGACCATGCCATCGTCGAGACGGTCGCGCATTGCGAGAGCGCGCTGCACTTTTACGACAACGTCGACGTGGTCTGCGATGTCGGCGGCCAGGACATCAAGATCATCATCTTGAAGAACGGCAAGGTTAAGGACTTCAAGCTCAACACCCAGTGCTCGGCGGGCAACGGGTACTTCTTGCAGGGCACAGCGGCGGGGTTCGGATACGACGTCAAGCAATACGCTGACGTTGCATTCAAGGCCGAGTCGATGCCGATGTTCGGCTATGGCTGTGCGGTCTTCATGCAGTCCGACATCGTGGACTTCCAGCGCCAGGGCTGGTCTCCCGAAGAGATCATGGCCGGGCTTGCCAACGTGCTGCCCAAGAACATCTGGCTGTACGTCTCCCAGATTCCCAACCTCGCCAAGCTGGGAACCCGCTTCGTCCTTCAGGGCGGCACGCAGCACAACATGGCGGCGGTGAAGTCTCAGGTCGACTTCATCCAAGAACGATTCATCGCCAAGGGCCTCAAGGCCGACGTCATCGTGCACAAGCACTGCGGCGAGTCTGGGGCCATCGGCGCTGCACTCGAGTCGCGGCGCCAGCACCAGGACCTCGGCCACCAGACCGACTGGATCGGCTTGGAGAAGGTCCCCGGTATCGCGTACTCGCAAAAGCGGGACGAGAGCACCCGCTGCTACTTCTGCAAGAACAAGTGCCTGCGAACGTTCATCGACGTCGACCTCGAGGTGAAGACCGAAGAGGCCGAAAAGCGCATGGCCGCGGGCGAGCTCGTTCAGATCAAGAAGGCGACCGAAACCACTCAGATCGCGACCAAGCGCCTCATCATCGCCACGTGCGAGAAGGGCGAGGTCGAGGACGTCGAGTCGATGCGCAAGATCAAGAGCGGGCTCGACGACGCGAAGAAGTCGTACCCGAACATGGCTGCCGAAGCCGCCAAGGACGTCTGGCGTGCCACCAAGCCAACGATCGTCGCCGACGATCCCGAGGTGGTCGAGAACAGCGGTCTCGGCCTGCCCGAGTCAGTTGAGCTTCCCGACTCGCTCTCCAAGCACGGAGACAAGGTCAACGGCCTGCTCCGCATGATCAACCGCTCTGAGCGCGTGGCGGCGCTGGTCGACCGGGCTGCCGAGCACATGGAGCCCGTCAAGAAGGTCGCCGCGCTTCGCGAGGGGGCACGGCTGCGCGCCGAGAAGATCCGCGGACGCGCCAAGCTCCGCATCGGGATTCCACGGGTGCTCAACCAGTACTCGCAGAACCCGTTTTTCTCGACGTACTTCGAGGCGCTGGGCATCAAGCCGCGCAACCTCGTGTACTCGGACTTCACGTCCGAGGAGCTCTACAAAGAGGGCGCCAAGCGTGGCGCCATCGACCCGTGTTTCCCGTCCAAGGTGTGCATCGCCCACATGCACAACCTCTTGGAGGTCAAACACCAAAAGCGCCCGCTGGACCTCATCGTGTTCCCGCAGGTCGACTCGATGGACACGTGGCTGACCTCCGGTGTCGGCGCGCGCGCGTGCCCGACCGTGGTCGGTTCGGTCGACACGACCAAAGCCGCGTTTGTCAAAGAGGGTGACGTGTTCACCGAGCGCGGCATCCTCCACATTGCGCCGTTTGTGCACATGCGGGAGCCGCGTCTGTGCAAGCGCGAGATGTTCGCCTACTTCAAGGACGTGCTCGGGCTCTCCCAAGAGGAGAACGACGCAGCCATCGATCTCGCCTACGAGAAGCAGGCGCTCTTCTACACGAAGCTGCGGGCCAAGGGACGCGCGGTGCTCGAAGAGCTCGTTGCCGAGGACCGTCTCGGAATCGTGTTGCTCGCGCGCCCGTATCACAACGACCCGGGCATGAACCACGAGATCCCCGAGGAGTTGCAGAAGCTCGGGTACCCGATCTTCACGATTCACTCGCTGCCGATCGACGAAGACATCGTCGGTCCGCTGTTCAACGACGACATCGAGGCCGGGTACATCAAGGACCCGTTCGACATCTACGACGTCTGGAAGAACTCCTACTCGGAGAACACCAACCAGAAGGTCTGGGCCGCCAAGTACTGTGCGCGGCATCCCAACCTCGTCGCGCTCGAGCTGTCGAGCTTCAAGTGTGGGCACGACGCGCCGATCTACACGGTCATCGAAGAGATCGTCGAAAGCAGCGGCACTCCGTACTTCTCGTTCAAGGACATCGACGAGAACAAGCCGACCGGTTCGATCAAGATCCGAACCGAGACGATCGGGTACTTCCTGGCGCGCTACCAGCAAGACATGCGCCGCGAGAAGCCGGCACGGGCCCGCGTGGCAGAGAAGATGCGCGAGTACCAAGAGGCACTCATGGCGAAACTCGAGGCAGCATCCCAGGTGGTCGGTGACGACAAGCCGGACCTGCTGCTCGACGAGGCGGGCCTTCGCCCGCGGACGACCGACGAGCGGTACGTGAAGCTCACGCACGGCAAGAAGGTCAACGCATCGCAGGCCAAGGTGCTCAACAAGACGGCCGGTGCGCATCGAGGCGCCGAGGCTCCTGCCGCCGAGTAGGCGGCCGAGCGCCCATCGCCCTACAGGGGGCGATGGCGCATATTCGTGGAGCTTTGCGACGCGCTGAGTTCGGCGAGGGCGTCATCGGGTGCGTCGAGCTCGACGCCCACGGTGCATGGCCACAGAACCCGGCTGTCATCGTCGGGGTTGGTCTCGGCGCGCAGGACGGTGCCCCGCAGCGTGCGCTCAACAGAGGTGCCGGGCAGGCTAAAGACCAGCTCAACCGAAGCGTTGACCGAGAGGTGTTCGGCGAGCGCCAGCTGCATGCCGCGACTGGTCAGGTCGCGGCACACCGCGTTGATGATCGCGTCGCTGCAGCGGACCTGTACGGGAAACCACCAGCCGCGACGTTGCTCGGCGCGCCTCTCTGTTGTTGGTTCTTCCGCGGCCATCGTCGCTGTGCTCATCCTACCTGATCGGATCTGCTGATCCCGGTCGCACGGTGCCCGGGCCGGATGACGGGCGCGTATCGGCGGCGTGTAGGTCTGCGGAGAACCGGCGGGACGCGTGTATTGCGCTTGGGCGAGAACAGGGGGGTGGTGGCCCGTTGTGACCCGATCGTGCATCGCCATTCCGGAAGCGACGCCAGGGCCCGGCCGACCACTTTAGCGGGACGGTGCGGTTGCGCTAGCATCGCATCGCCCATGATCGAGTACGACTACCTCTGCGAAGCGATCACTGCTTGGAAAGAAGGCCGCCGGCCTGGTGCGCCCCCGGTTGCGGCCCCAGATGGCATGGCAGGCTTTGGGGAAGCCGCGCAGGCTGGAGCGGAGCCGGAGTACGCGGAGGCACAGCCGGAGTACGCCGAAGCACAGCCGGAGTACGCCGAGGCACAGCCGGAGTACGCCGAAGCACAGCCGGAGTACGCCGAAGCACAGCCGGAGTACGCCGAGCCGCAGGCCGGCTATGAAGACGCGGAGCCGGACATGGAGGCCGAGACGTACGAGGCCGTGCCCGAGGCGGTCGAAGGCGGCGGAACCGCGCCTGTCGTGCTCGATGAACTCGAAGCCGAGGCGCCCGCCCCGTACCAGGAGCCCGCGCCCTACAGCGAGCCTGAGCCCACGACCGCCCAGCAGCCTGTCGCCGCCTATGAGGTTCCAGTTGCGGACGCTGACCTCGACGTCGAGATGGACGACGACGACGACGACGACGAGGAAGACGACTTCGAGCGCGACTACGATCTCGAAGAGGTCGACGACATGGGCGGCTTCGATTTTGTGAACAACCTCGCCGCGTACTTCCAAGCCGAGACCGTGATCGAGGCTGCCTGGGAGGACAAAGCGACGCGCATCACCACGCTCAACGGGTATGGCGTGCGCGACGAGAAGCACTACTACCAGGTCAAGGCGACGCTCGAGCGCTACGTGCAGAGCCCCGACGCCGAGGCGCGGTACGGGGGCTTGGACGCGATCATGCAACTGCAGATGAACGCGGTCACGGATGCGGCCTCGAACGTCATGCAGGCGCGCGCCGAGGGCGAGCTCGCCAGCGAGTTCGAGCCGGTCGAGGGCATCGCGTTGGAGCAATGGGCGCATGCGCAGGCCGCCATCGCCAGCGGTGCGGAGGCCGACCCGGTCATCGCGCAGCTCGGAATCGATCGCGCCCACTGGGATAGGGTCTCGGCGGAGTGGAACGCTCGAATGTCGCGAGACACGACGGCGACCGTGGCCACCGCCTACGGCAACGCATTCTCAGGCGCGGGGCAGGGGCAGTTTGCGGCCGCGGCCGCCGACGGCGTGGGCGCTATGGCTCCGGGGGGTGACGTCGGTGACGCGCCGCCCGTGCCCATGGATCGCTACGTCGAGATCATGGTCGCGCAGTCGGCCGCCGCCGACCAGGGCCGCGACGCCAACGAAGTCCTCGCGCATTTCGGGATCAACGCGATGGAGTGGGGACAGATCGGCGCATGGTGGGGGGCCAAGATGAGCCGCCACGGCATGGAGAATGGCCAGGCGCTCTTCAACGAGTACAACGCGCTCCAAGAAAAGTACGAAGCGCAGTACGGCGTCGGCGACGCTGACGAAGACGTCGAGTTCTAGCCCCACGGGGTTTTTGCTTCGACGCATGACATGTCGGCCAGTGGTCTGGGCTGCGCTCCAGCGCGACTGGTTGACCGTCACGTACAGCGAGGGAGTCGTGAAGGGTGTTCGGGTGTCTTCATCGAGGATCTCGAAAAAAGCTGTGATCGGTTGAGCCCGAAGTGTCACTGATGCACTGGAGCGTCACCGCAAGGGGCAAGGCCACGGCCAGCAGGGCTGCGGTCTTGCCCCTGAGGTTTTTCGCGCGGTCCTAGACGCCGGCTGTTGTTGGTTGTCCACAGCGCGCGCACACGTGTCGGTTTGTGGGTTTTATGCCGCGGAGGCGGGAACCCACGATACAAAGTTGGTGACTAAGGCTTGCCAGCATGAAGTACGTACGCGCACGAGTTGCCTTTGTATCGGCCTCCCTTCTGCTCTCCGTAGCCGGGTGTGCTGCATCGTCCAACGGAGATGCCGCCGAGGGCACCACGGGCAGCACGGCGACCGAGGGCACTGACGACGTCAGCGAGGACACCGCAGCCACGGAGACGGGCGAGACGGTCGACCCAAATGCGCCGAAGTTCTACGACGACGTGCTCCCGCTGCTGGTGCAGAACTGCTCGAGCTGCCACACCGCCGACGGAATCGGGCCGTTCGATCTCGAGGACTACGAGACCGCCAAGGGGCTTGCGGAGGCCATCGAGATCGCGACGCACACGCGGTCGATGCCTCCGTTCAACGCCGACAACTCAGGTGCGTGCAACACGTACAAGGACGCGCGCTGGCTGGAGGACGACGAGCTCGCCCTCATCACCGAGTGGATCGAGGGCGGCAAGCAGGAGGGCGACAGCAGCCTCGCGCTTCCGGAACGCCCGGAGCTTCCGCCGCTTGCCGGAGGGGACGTGGTCGAGCTGGAGACCGCGGCAGGCTACGTGCCGGTCGCCGATCAGTCGGGGCCGATCGACGACTATCAGTGCTTCTTGGGCGAGATCAACAACGGAGATGTTCCGCTGTACATCACTGGGTACGAAGTCCTGCCCGGCAACCCGAAAGTCACGCATCACATGGTCGGGTTCCTCGTGGACCTCGACGGAGACTCCGCGAGCCTGGGCACCAATCGCGCGCTGATTCAGCTCTTGGATGAGGCCAGCCCCGATCAACCCGGATGGGACTGTTTCGGTGCGGCGGGCAACGGTGTGGCTGTCGAGGGCACGCCGGTGACGTGGGCGCCTGGTGGTGGCGCGTTCAACTTCCCCGAGGGCACGGGTATTCGCGTGGACCCTGGCTATGGCCTGGTGATGCAGACGCACTACAACCTCGCCAATGGCACGGGCGAGGACACCACCAAGGTTCGCCTGGCCGTCTCCGAAGAGGTCGAGCGGGAGGCCGTCAACGCACTGTTCGACCAGTTCCTCTTCTCGGGACTCAGCGGCGGCAACGCAGAGATTCCACCCGGCGAAGAAGCGTTTGTGTACAGCTGGACCCAACAGATCGGGAACTTCGACTCCCGGATCAACCAGTGGGAAAAAGTCGAGATTTTCGGCGCGCTGCCCCACATGCACGAGCTGGGGTCACGCATGCAGGTCAGCTACTTCGAGGGTGGGGAGGAGACGTGCGGGATGTACTTGGACCGCTGGGACTTCCAGTGGCAGCAGGCGTTCATGTACGACGAGCCGTTCATCCTGAGCCCGAGCGACTCGATCAAGGTGGCCTGCGAGTGGAACAGTGAAGGCCTCACCAGCCCGACCCTGCCCGGTCTCGGGACCCAGCAAGAGATGTGCTTGTATGGGATCTACGCTGCCGAGGCGAAGTAGCAGGACGAGCCCAGCGGATTGAGCGCAGGGGCTGAACGCATGCGCTTGCTGGAGATCGGGCCACGAGGTCTGGCAGCTCAATGCCACCCCGCGGTCGCGCTCGTGCGCGTGTTTCGTGGGAGATCGCGACGACGGGGCTACGATGCGTCGCGCCCGTGATCTCAAAGAGCCAAGCCCCCGCGGCCCATCCGCCCGCGAAACAGACGGAGCAGACCGTGTCGAGCATGCCGACCGACTCAGGCAAGCCGGTCGGACCGACGGTGCCGCACTACGAGTCCGAGTCGGTCGAAGGCCGGGACCTGCTGGACATCGAACGGGACGTCAACGGGCTCGCATCGTTGGTTGCGGCGCGTCAGGTGACGCCGCCGCTGTCCATCGGCCTGTTCGGTCCGTGGGGTTCGGGCAAGTCGTTCTTCATGGCCAAGCTCCGCACGCGGATCTCACAGCTGGCCGATGCGACCCGCCAACGAGAGGCGCGTGCGCTCAAGTCGAGCTTTCACGGACACGTCGTCCAGATCAAGTTCAACGCGTGGAACTACATCGAAGCCGATCTGTGGGCCAGCTTGGTCACCCACATCTTCGAGCAGCTTCACCATCGCTTCGTGCCGCACCCGACCGAGCGCGAGCAATGGTTCAAGCTCCTGCAGGAGCTCGACGACGCGGAGGAGACGTACGGGGAGACCCAACGGGCGCGCGAGGCTGCAGAGTCGGCACTCGCGGATGCGCACGACCGCTTCGCCGCCGTGCGGTTGTCGTTGGTCAAGCGCATCGACGTGTGGTGGGACGCCGTCGCGCGCGGCGACGCGGCAACAAACGACGCGATCTCCGATGAACTGAACACGCTGCAAGCCGGGCTGGGCGACGATGCGGCGCGCGAGATCCTGCGTGACATCGCCCGCCATCGCGAGGACTTCGAGCGGATTCGGCCACGGCTCCCCAGCTTTTGGCGGGTGGCCGCGGCGAACTTCTGGCGCGTGGTCGGCATCGCCGTTGTGGCCGTTTGCATCCTCGCCACGCTCGCGATGATCGTGCTGTACGCGCTGGCACAGCTGCCCCCAGGGCAAGCCTGGATGCGCGAGTTTTGGGCTCAGGTTGTCCAAGCCGCGGTGCCGATCGTCGCCGCGGGCACGTCTATCCAGCAAACGATGGCCAAGGTGGTGGACATCAACAAGCGGGTCGAGCGGATCCGCGGGTTTGCACAAGTCGAGCTGGCCGCGGGCAAGGCCAAGCGTCCTGAGGCCGCCGCGCTGCTCGAGGCGGAGCGTCAGCTTGCCGTGGCTGCGGCGGACCACGAGGAGCAGCAGCGGACGGTCGATCAGCTGCGCCAGGAAGAACGTGCCATGCGCCCTAGCGAGCGACTGGCCAGCTTTCTCGAGGACAGGGCGGGGAGCGAGGACTACCGCAAGTACCTCGGCGTGCCCGCGATGATCCGCCGAGACTTCGAGAAACTCCATCGATTGCTCGTGGAGCTGCGTGAGCAGTCGTTTGTGCTCCCGGCCGATGAGGCGTTCTGGCAGGACCTCGAGGGGAAGAGCACGGCGTCGGACGACGAGGCCGACGTGCCGCCTTCGGTGCGCGAACTGGTCGACTCCACGGGCGTACGACTGCGAAAAGTCCACGTGCAGCGGCAGGGGGCTGAGGCCGAACCTGTGTACGTCGTGCGTGAGGTCGGTCGACCGCGCACGATTACGCTACGCCGTGACGGCGACACTGCGCGCGGGGAGATCGAGTGGGCGCTCCCACGGATCGACAGGATCGTGCTGTACATCGACGACCTTGATCGGTGCCCCGCCGACCGAGTGGTCGAGGTGCTGCAGGCCGTGCACATGTTGCTGACGTTCCCGCTTTTTGTGGTGGTCGTGGGCGTCGACGCCCGCTGGATCAGCAGCTCGCTCGACAAGGAACACACCGATTTGTTCGCGATGGGCAGCGTGCACCCGCACGACTATCTGGAGAAGATCTTCCAGATTCCATACTGGATTGAGCCCATCACAAAGACGGGTGCGACGCAGATGCTCGGTCACTTTCTGGCGCCCGCACAAGACCGCGACGCGCTTGTCGAGCCCACGCCGCCGGTCGAGCTGGCCGGCAACGAAGAGGCGATGCAAGCCCCGCAGCTGACGCTGCACGAGGTCGAGATCGAGGCGGTCCAGGCGACGGCCGGGCTGGTGGGGCGGTCACCTCGAGCCGTGAAGCGCTACCTCAATGCCTACCGACTGCTGCGTACCCGCCTGACTCCGGCGGAACTCGAACAGTTCGTTGTCGGGGACGCACCCGTCCCCGACTACCGGTTGGCGGTGGTCTTGCTCGCCGTGATGGTCGGGGCACCCGGGGTCGCGTCTGTGCTGTTCCCGAAGATCCGCGATGAGCCGGCCGAGGGTCGACTCGAGGCTGCGGCGATCGACGGCTGGGAGGCGGACTGCAGCGTCCAGGAGCGATGGCCCTCGGTCGAGCTGGCATTGCGCGAACTGGCGGTCCCGGGCGGTGGCGTCACCTACGGGCGCCTGCACGCGGTCCTGGCGCAGGTGTCACGGCTGTCGTTCCGATTCGCGACACCGTCGCCGCGCCTGGGCAGTGCGTGAACCGGACGGGTGACACCCGCAGCGTCGAGCGGTGTTGGATGGCCGCTTATGCCGTTCGCGACCTTGTCCGCCCTGTCGTACCTGCTCGTTGGGGCTCCCCCTCCCGCACAAACGCCTCCTGTGGCCCCCCCGGCTGCCGCCGCCCCTCCCGCAGCGGCGCCCGCGCCCGCAGCCGCACCTGGCCCCGCAGCCGCCGCGGCTCCGGCTCCTGCGCCCGCAGCAGTCGCACCTGGCCCCGCCGCGGCCGCGGCCGCGCCCGCACCAACCGCGCCAGGCCCAGCCGCCGCGGTCGCGCCGACGGCCGCCCCTGACGCGGACGCCGACGCTGAGGCCGTGGACGTTCCCCCGAGCCCAGCGGAGTCCACCGTCGGCACCCCCGACCCCACACCCGTCGCGCCCCCGGCCAAGCCCGAGTACGTCGACGTACCGTTTGATATCGGCCTCGTTCCGTCCTTGTCCGTGAACAGCTCGCAGCCGGGCAACCCGAAGATCCGCAACCGCATTAGCGGCGCCGTCGGTTGGACGCGCTCGGCCAAGCTGGACGGAATCGCCGTCGGCGGCCTGGCGACGGTCGTTGAAGAAGAAGCCCGGGGCATCACCTGGTCGCTCGGTGCCAACTTGGCCTACGGCTCCCATTACGGCGTGCAGAGCAGCTACGGCTACAACCAAGCCGACGTGCTGCGTGGCGTCCAAGCGGGCTCGGTCAACAAGGCCCGTGATGTGCACGGTGTCCAGGCTGGTCTGCTCAATATCGGCGGCACGGTGCGCGGTGTTCAGTTTGGCCTCATCAACTATGCGGAGGAAGCCGACGCGTCGTTCGCGTTGGTCCCGATCACGAAGAAGGGCGGTGTACGGCCCGAGGTTTGGACCAGCGACACCGCGATCCTCAACGTCGGCATTCGCTTGCCGGCCAAGTACACCTACGCCTTCTTCGCGGGTGGCGTGCACCCGATCCCGAATCGCCCGAAGGGCGCAAAGACGACGCCCGCGTCCGGCAGCAAGTCTCGGGATGCCAGAGGCCGCGCGTTTCAGATGGGCATGGGGTTCGGTGGCCACCTCCCCGTTCGCGAAAAGGGGTTCATAGACCTGGACCTGGGTGTCTACGCGGTGACGTCCGGGCTGCGGATGGGGCCGGAGTTCGCGTCGCTCGGCAAGGTCCGGCTGCTGGCGGGTTGGCAGTTCGCCAAGCGCTTCGCCGTCTACGGCGGCCCGACGCTCAACGTGATGGTCGACGATGCCAACGATCCGGTCGGGCGACCGGGGTACGGCTGGGTTGCCGGCTCCCACGTCCACGACGGAATCCGCGTGCGCGCGTGGCCTGGGTTTGCGGCCGGCGTGCGGTTTTAGGGCCGTCGTCAGCCCGGCTGGGTCTTGCGGGCGAGCGCGTCGGCGATCCAGCCGTCCAGGGTGCCACCAAACAAGACGTCACTCATGAGACGCCCGTTGACGTAGACCGTGGGGGTGCCCTGCAGCCCGAGGCGAACGCCCTCTTCACGGTCGGCATCGACGAGCTCTGCGCCGTGCCCCGCGTCGAAGTCCGCGGCGAACTTGGCCGGGTCGAGGCCAACGTCGGTCGCGAGTTCGATGAGCATGGGCTCGGTGAGCGTCGTCTGGTTGGCGAATATCGCGTCGTGCATGTCCCAGAACTTCCCGCTCTTTTGGGCGATGACCGACGCGACAGCGGCGCTCTTGGCCACGCTGTGGCTGCGAAGCGGAAAGTGCTTGAACACCAAGCGTGCAGAGCCGCCAGAGCGGTCGACGGCCTTGCGCAGCTCGCCGGCCTCGAGCCGACAGTGCGGGCACTGGAAATCCGCGAAGACGACCACCGTGACGGGAGCGGTCGCATCGCCGTACACGGGTCGGCCCTTCACATCGATCTGACGAGGCTTGAGCGCGTCCGCGACGATGGGGAGATCGTGGCGGATGTTCTCTGTGCTCGCGCCCGCATCGATGGCGTCTGCGATGAACTGCGCCAGGACGGTCGAGTCGTAGCAGCCAGGGTCATCCCGCATGGATTGCGCCATGCTGTGCGGCCGGTTGCACGCGCTGGTCTCGGTGTTGATGATCGAGAAGAAGACATCCTTCTGACCGCGGGAGAGGCCGCGCAGCGAGACGTTGGGTGCCTCGTGGATGAAGTCGTCGTCGCCGGGTGATGCCGGGGACGCCAGCGTGCTGGGCTGCGCTCCGCCTGGATCGGGCTCGGGCGACCGGACTTGTGTGCCCTCCGCGGGAGGCACCGCCAGCGGGCCGCACGCGGGGGCGGTCCACAGCAACAGGGAGGGCACGATCAAGGGCAGCAAGCGTCGCAAACCGGTGCAGAGGCTAGCACGCAGGACACGGCTCGACCCGCCCGACACACCTAGCCGTCCCCGGTGAGCACGATGCGCGCTTGCCCGAGCGGGAGCGTCTCCAAGCGGAGATCCGGTCGGGTGTCGGCGACATGATCAAAGAATGCGGTCACGTGGGCGCTACGCAGGGGCTGCAAGGCGGCGTCGAACCCGCGGAAGAAGTTGTCCCAGTGGATCGGGACGATCCGATCCGCGCCTGTCGTATCGACCACGGCGTCGATGTACGCGCTTGGGTCGCGATGCCCCGCCAGACCCAAGAACACAACGTCTGCCGCAACATCGTCGAGCATTCCAGGAACCCAGCCCGCGCTGGCGTGGTGCACGACGGTTCCCGCCGGGTGCTCCACGACCACGGTGAACGCTCCGCCCATGCTGTAGTCCTTGGCCTTGGCGGGCATGGTGAAGTCGTCGCCGACTGTGCCCGGATACGGGACCCGTCCCAGCAGGACTCGGCCGTGTCGGCTGGGCAGCATGGTGACGGTGAAGTCGCCAAACTGCATCGGCGCGTGCAGGGCTGCCGTGACGATCTGCGGGTCGGGCAGCCCTGAGGCCCTGGCGATAGCCGCCGTGCTCGCGGAGCCGACGACGGTGGCCTCGGTTCGCTTGGCAAACGCGGGCGCATCCATGACGTGGTCGTAGTGCGAGTGGGTGACGACGACCGCCTTGGCCCTGTCGATGCCCGGCATCTTCATCCACAGATCCACCCTGGCGTCATCGACTGGGATCGGCCGACCAAAGCCGACCCGCCCCAGCGAGGGGCGCGAGACGAACGGGTCGATGAGTATCGCGGTGGTGCCGTCGTCCAGCATGATCCCCGCTGTGCCCATCCAGGTGGCGGAGATGGTTGGGGCTGAGGCTGGAGCGACGGTTTCGGGCAGCGCGCTGGCTTCGATCTGCGCCAGTCCGCTACCGCAAGCAGAGGTGGCGGCGACCGTGGCGGCGAGGCTGATTCGGGCGAGGCTGATTCGGGAGACGATCATCGTGTCGGTACCAGATGGTGAGCGATGGGCGCGTTCGGGGTCGGCCCCAGCGCAAGAGTTTCGCGCAGGGTGATCCAGTCCTCGGCCCAGCCCGCCTGGGGGTCCAAGACCAGCTCTGCGTCGATGTCTTTGGTCTCGCGGAAGTTGAGCTCGCACGTGGTCACCTCGTGCGGCCGGTCGGGATGCCACAGCGGAATGCCGTACTTGCGGCAGATGCGGGGCCGGTGGTCGTATAGGCGGCAGTGGCCCTCCTGCGACAGGACGGGACACGGATCCCGCACGTCGGGATTCCACCGACGAGCACGCTGCTCAATGTCGTGGCGAGTCTCTTCGCCTAGCTTGGACAGCCCCTCGCGCAGAAGCTCCCCCTCGATCTCCGAGACGCGAAACGTCTGGTGACAGCAGTCGCTGCACCCCGCCTTGCATTGGATCTGCCCGGCGTAGCGCGCGTGGACAGGGGCTGTTCCTTCTTCGATGAGCCGCAGATGAACCCGGAGTCGCGCCAGCCGTGACGTCAAGGCAACCCGACCGTGGGCTCGAGCTGCCAGGTGGCCTCGTACTCTTCGGCCTCGACCGCCGCTACGATCTCCTGCGCGGCGTCGGGCATCGTGTCGACGTCCTGAGGGCCCCCCTGATAGAAGAAGCGCTCGACGCCTTCTTTGTCGATCTCGAACCAGGCGTCGAGATCATCGGCGCACAGGATGTGACCGAGCCGCCACCGCGCCAGGATGTTCTCGACGCTGATCTCGTCCGAGTAGCTGTCGCGCACGTTGCCGATGCGTCGGGCGTCGTCGCTGATGTCGTCGAGGCGGTTGGTCACGACCAAAGCGAGGTCGCCGCTGGCCGCCAGGCTCTCCATGTCGTAGCGACCGCCCCAGTACCGCCCGTTGATGTAGACGTACGGTGGCACCATGGCGCCGGTCAGCTCAGCGAGCTGCCGCTTGACCTGCGGACGTTCGCGGTCGAGGTCGATCTCGCGGACTGTGGCGTCAAGATGGTCTTTGAACGTGGCCTTGATCGCCGCAGCGTCCTCGGTGAACTCGGGCGTCGTGTAGACCACGACCACGCTGTCCTCCGTCTTGAGGCCCTTGTCGGCCTTTGTTTTGACGCGCTCAAGAACCTGGGCGGACGACTCGCGCGTGGGGGGGGCGGACGGCGGATCGGCCGGGGTGGGGGCGTCGTCTCCCGACGCTGAGGCGTCTTGTGCCCGCTCGCCCTGTGCGTCTGCGGCGGTCTCTTCTTCCTGCGGCTGGGTCGGCGCCGACGCCCCTGCGTTGGCGTCGGTCGCTTGCGACGGCTGCGTTGGCACGTACTCCTTGACGACATCGGCGATGGCGTCAGGGGCATGCTCCACCACGGTGTCGCGGAGTATTCGGCCCGCCTCAGAGACCTCGGGAGGGAGATGGTCGCGCGCCGCTTTGCGCGCGCGTGTCAGGAGACTCTTGAACACAGCGGCTGCGATGTTGGACACGCAGCGCATGCTTTGGCAAGGTCCGTCCCGATGGCCGTCGAAGACAAGACCATGTTCGAGATCTATCGCGAGACGGACTACAACTGCGCGTTTCACAGCATCTACTACACAGAGCTGGAGGAGCACGCGCGCGAGACCGAGATTGCCCGGGCGGCCAAGGGCAAGACCGTGTTCACCGCCTTTGTGCACGACGAGAACCTCGAGGCCGCGCGTGGGGTCATTGAGACCATCGTTGAAGAACTCAACGACATGGACGAAGAGACGGCGGCGATGCCCGAAGCGGAGATTCGTACGCGTCTTGAGGCGTTTCTCGCCCCGGGCCCCGGCTAGTCGGGGCCGGCCCTTTCGCTGGGGCTAGACGACTAGACCACGGAAATACAGCCCGAGCAGCTCGTCCGCGATGCGGTCGGGGTGTCGAAACGCCGCGTCGGGATCATCGGCGACCGGCTCGGCGTTGTGCGCCGCGAGCATCCGCACCAGGACTTCGCGAACCCCGCCGAGCGCCGTGGCCGCAATGATCGTTTGGTCGCATTCGCGCACCAGCCCCAGGGTGACGCCGACCCGTAGGGCAGCCATCAGCATCTCGCGCACCTGGTTGAAGAAGCGTTCGACCTGCTGCTTGCTCTCGAGGTCGAACCCGCTGGGGTCGCGAAGGATGATCGACGCGACGTCGGCGTGGGCCAGCACGGCGCTGACGACCCTCCGGAAGTTGGCCCGCAGCTGAACCCGCGGCTCTGCCGCCGACGGGTCGAGGGAGATCGCCTTGACCTGCATCCTCAAGATTCGAACGAACTCGTCGACGAACTCTGCAAACACCTCCTGCTTGCTCGAGAAGTACAGATAGAAGGTGCCCCGCGCGATTCGGGCTTCGTCGATGATGTCGTGGACGGACGCCTGGTGATAGCCCTTGCGCCGGAACACGCGCTTTGCGGCATCGATGATCGCAGTGCGACGTTCTGTGCGGCGGCGCTCTGCTCGGGCGGCGCGGCCGTCTGTATTGCGTGAGGTGGGCGTGTTTGCGGCAACGGGAATCGGTGCCTCGACCGCGCTCCCCGCATCCTGGGCGGGGTCGACGTCGTCCCCTTTAGGAGGCCGCCCGTGCTGCTCACCCGTCACGCCGCGGCCATATCACAGTTTCACGCCGATCTGTGATAAGCGGCGCCACACATGGCGCTGTCGGTTGGAATCGTTGGCCTGCCCAATGTCGGCAAATCGACCCTGTTCAACGCGTTGTCGGACGCGGGAGCGGAGTCGGCGAATTACCCGTTCTGCACGATCGAACCGAACGTCGGGGTCGTTCCTGTCCCGGACCCGCGGCAGGACAAGATCATCGAGGTCGTCGAGCCGGACAGCGTTGTCCCGACCGCGATCGAGTTCTTGGACATCGCCGGGCTGGTCAAGGGCGCAAGCCAGGGCGAGGGGCTCGGCAACCAGTTCCTTGCCCACATTCGGATGGTCGACGCGCTGTGCCACGTCGTGCGGTGCTTTGAGGACGACAACGTCGTGCACGTCGACGGCAAGGTCGACCCGGCCGCGGACATCGAGATCATCGACACCGAGCTGCTTCTGCGCGACATCCAGTCGCTCGAGCAGCGCAGGGACAAGGCCCGCAAGCAGCAACGGAGCGGCGACCCCGAGGAGATCCTCGCGTTCGCAACCTGCGAGAAGGTCCTCGCTGAGGCGGAGAAGGGCACCCCGATCCGAGCGATGGATCTGACCGACGACGAGCAGGGAGTTCTGACTCCCCTGGCGTTGCTGACCAACAAGCCGGTCCTGTTTGTCGCGAACGTATCGGAGGCCCACGCGGCCGAGGGCGACAAGGCTCCGGGCGTCGCCGCCGTCATCGAGTGTGCGAACAAGTCCGGCGCACAGGTCGCGGTCATCTCGGCATCCATCGAGGCCGAGATCGCGGGCTTGGACGCGGCGGACCAAGCGGAGTTCTTAGAGGAAGCAGGCCTTGAGGAGCGCGGGTTGCACGTGTTGATCCGGCGGGCGTATGCGCTCCTCGACCTGGTGACCTTCTTTACCGCGGGCAAGCAGGAGGTCCGGGCATGGACGGTCGAAGCGGGCAGCAAGGCGCCCCAGGCGGCGGGCAAGATCCACACGGACTTCGAGCGCGGGTTCATCAAGGCTGAGGTCAGCCGGTGGGAGGACCTCGTAGAGCTAGGGAGCGAAGCGGCGCTGAAGGCCAAGGGCCTGCTGCGGATCGAAGGCAAGGAGTACGTCGTCAAAGACGGCGACGTGATCCACTTTCGGTTCAACGTCTGAGCCCGCGTGCTGCGCGTGCTTGACGCACTCGGCCGGCTCGAAAACGGGCTAGCCGAGGTCGTCGAGCGCGGCGCTGAAGTTGGCGAGGCCTTCCTCGAGCGTTGCGCGAGGCACGCCGAAGCTCAGCCGCACCGTGCCTGGGGCCTCAAAGAAGCTGCCGGGCACGACCTGGGTGTTGTAGCGTTCACGGAGATGCGCGCAAAACGCGACGTCTGCCATCAGGTCAGGCAGCCGCACGCTGCAGGTGAGCCCCGCCGCGGGGCGGACCCAGCTGACGCGAGTCTCGTTGGCTAGCCATGCCTCGACGGCGGCGAGGCCCGCACCAGAGATGACCGAGGCGTGCTTGGTGAGCCGCTCCGCATTGGCGAGGACCCGCGCACCGAGTTGCACAGTCGAGACAGGGGGGTGCACGTGGAGGTAGTCGCTCGCGGCCCGAATGGCCCGGGCCGTCTCAGGGTGACCGGCGACGATCCAGCCCGCGCGCAGTGCGGAGAACCCGAAGCACTTGGTGGTCGAGCTCCAGGTGACGCAGTTTTCGGCCACGGTGCAGGCGGGAGCGACGTCGACGTCCGCGCTCCCGAAGTTGGGGAAGCAGTAGTCGAGGTAGACCTCGTCCACCAGGACGACCGCGCCGACCCGCGCCGCAAGTCCCGCGATTTCCGCGAGCGTGGAGCGGTCGATCGCGACACCCGACGGATTGTGCAGGTTGCTCAGGATGACCGCGCGGGTGCGCGAGGTCAGCAGGCGGGCCAGGCGATCGGGGACGACGGCCCAGCCGTCCTCGATCTTGCGGTCGAGCCGGGACACGTTCGCACCCAGTACCTCGGGCACCCGATACAGGGCCTCGTAGGTTGGGCGCTCCACGATGACTTGGTCGCCAGCGCGGATGAGCGCCAGGAGCACATGCGTGATCGAGAGGCTCGCGCCGAGGCTCGGCGTCACCAGCTCACGCGAGACGCCGTAGCGGTCGGCGACGGCGTCGACAAAGGTGTCGACTTCCGCGTCGCGCGCGGCGCGGCTGCACTGGTCAGATGTCCGTAGCGGCCCGGCCCAGCTGTCGGCGAGCGCCAACGCCTCTGCGCGCGTTGGCTCGTCCTCCCACTCCGGGGGGTTTACGGCGTCGGGCATGCCGCTGGCCGTAAGGTTGATCCGGGCCTCACCGGGCGTGGACTTGGCCCACGCCATGTACTCGAAAGCACGCAATGAGGCCTTCACAATGCGTGGATGGTTTCAGAAGACCCTCGGCGTGCCAAGCGTCCGCGAGCCGGAAACGCCATTGCTCCCCGTGCGTTGGGCGGCGTTGACGTGCGTGCAACGCGGCATTTCTGGCCGCGGCGAGATGTCGCAGTGCGTGAAACGCGGCAGTTTAGGCGCGCTGAGCCGCTGCAAAAACCGCGTGGAACGCGGGTTGCGAACGCGTGGAACCCGCTCGGGTTTGGCATCACTTGCCGCGCCACCGCGTGAGTCGCGCTTGTCCTGAACTCTTGAGAACCCGGGCAAGCTTCACCGCCTGGCCACGCGCCCAGACGACATCGTCGTTCTCCGAGTCGGCCTCGACCACGTCGTCGCTCCACACTGTGCGTGAATCACGCCATGCCAGCGTGCCCGAGATGGTCCGTCCGTCGGCCAGGTAAATCTGCGCCGAGTATCGCGCGTTCGACGCGTCATCCTCGCGAACAAAAACGAACCGCGCGCCGGAGCGAGGGTGGAGGGCTGCGCTTGAGCTGTCGATGGTCATGGAGAGATCTCTAAACAAAACGCCCCCACCGATATATCGGCAGGGGCGCTGGGGGTCGAAGAACGTGGGCGACTAGACCTCGCAGCCCTTTTCGCCCTCGTCGCAGCATGCGCACTCGGGCCCGTTCTTTCCGTCGATGCAGGAGCCGGAGTCGAAGGTGATCCCCTCGGAGTCGCCATCTTCCGTGCAGATGCGGAAGCAGCTGTCCGCGCCAAGCTTGGAGGAGTCGCAATACTGGATCACGTCGTTGTCGAGACAGCCGTTGCACTCGGCGCCGCTACAGTCGGTACCAGGGCCAACGCCGCAGTCAAACGCAACGCCGCGGCCGTCGTCGACGCAGCCGTACGCGAAGTCGAAGCCATCAAAGACGCAGTTCTCGTCCATGACGGCGGCGTTCTCCGTCCAGACTCCACCCGCACACTCCCAGAACGTGCTGCCTTCTGGGCCCTCGGCATCCGTGTTGCTGCAGAACACCAAACCGTCTTCGGTGCAGTCCGCGTCGTCGGGAACGAGACCATTGCCGACGGCTGGGGTCTCTTCGCAGACGGCCCCACCATCGTCGGACGATCCGCCGTCGGGGTCGGTGTCGGCGTTGTCATCGCTGCCGCCACTGCTGGCTCCGTCGTCGTCGCCGTCGTCCGGCCCAGGACCGGTGCCGACATTGCTGCCTTGCTGGTCGTCGACGCAACAGGTCAGGTCGTTCGGGTCATCCGAGCACCAGTTGAATCCGTCCTCGCAGAAGCACTCGTCGCCGGAGACGAAGCTGTTGTCTTCCGTGCAGTCGCCAGCCTTGGGCGGGATCCGGTTGCACTCGAAGTTGTTGTTGTCGTCCGGGTCTTCCCACTCGTAGCCGGGATCGCAGGTGCAGCTCTCGTTGGTGCCCTGGCTATGGCAGGCGATTCCGCCACACTCGTCGCAGCCGGCGCCTCCCGTGGTGATCACGCAGCCGAGGCCGAGACCGGTGAGCGCGGCGACCGCGGTGGAAAGCAAGTAGTGACGAAGCGTAGGAACGAATGAAGTCATGGGTAAATCTTGGGGTTTGGACGACGGCGCGCGCAGTTGATTCTCTCGCTAAAGAGGTTACGCAGCCTTGCTGCCGTAGCGTAGCAAGGCAACGTCGAGCACTCCACGTGAAGGACGCAAAACATCGTCGGGGTGGCCCTAGGAGGCCACCCCGCACGACATTGGGCAGTGCGCTCAGCGCGCTATTTCACGGTCCAGGTGTGCCCGGACCGAAGCAGCGAGTTGATGTCGGCGCCCGCTTGGCTCGCGACTGCCGCAGCGTTCTGGTCGGCCACAGATTGCTCGTAGGACGGGCCAGGGTTGCAGTAGAGCACGCCCAACACGATCGGGAAGTCGGGCGGCATCAGCTGCGCGAGCAGGAACGCCAGTGAGCGGTTCGTCTCGTCGTGGACGATGATGTCCTTTTCGGCGACACCATCGACACCCACGGTGACGACCTCGACATTGCTCCCGTCGGCCGTCCAGCGCAGGCCCTTGTCCTTGTCCTTGCCGAACAGCAGCGGCTGCCCGTGCTCGACCCAAAGCTGGTTGTCCGCCGCGACCTCTTTGGCGGTCACGTGGGTCCAGGTGCCGTCGTTGAAGACCGGGCAGTTCTGCAGGATCTCCAAGAACGAGGCGCCCTTGTTCTTGTAGGCGCGCTCGAACAGGCTCCCCAGGATCTTCGTCGCCGTGTCGACGCCACGCGCGACGAAGCGAGCGTTTGCGCCCAGAGCGATGTGCGCCGGATTTACGGGCATATCGATCGAGCCCATCGGCGTGGACGGGGACCGCTGACCGACGATCGACGTGGGCGAGTACTGCCCCTTCGTCAGACCGTAGATCCGGTTGTTGAACATGATGATCTGTACGTCGACGTTGCGTCGCAGCACGTGCATCAGATGGTTGCCCCCGATGGAGAGCCCGTCGCCGTCGCCGGTGATGATCCAGACGTCGAGGTCCGGGTTGGCCACCTTCAGGCCCGTCGCCAGCGAAGGGGCGCGGCCGTGGATCGTGTGGAACCCGTACGTGTCCATGTAGTACGGGAACCGGCTGCTGCAGCCGATGCCCGAGATGAACACCGTGTTTTCACGGGTGGCGCCGAGGCCGGGAAGCGTCCGCTGCATCGCAGCGAGAATGGCGTAGTCGCCACAGCCGGGGCACCAGCGGACCTCTTGGTCCGAAGTGAAGTCCTTTTTAGTGAGCTTGCTGGGTGTGTCCATCGTCTGGCTCCCTAGTTGGATGTCCCGTTGAGGGCGGCACGCATGCCGTCCATGACTTCGGTGACCTTGAACGGCTGACCTTCGACCTTGGTCATCGGGCGTGCGTCGATCAGGTATTGCGCGCGGATGAGCTGCACGAGCTGACCGTTGTTGAGCTCAGGAACAAGCACGTGCTTGAAGTTCCGGAGCAGCGTCTCCAGGTTCCGCGGGAGCGGCCACATGTTGCGCACGTGGATGTGGCTGGCCGCGACGCCGTCGGCCCGGAGGCGCTCGACGGCTTTGCGAAGCGCACCGTAGGTGGAGCCCCATCCGACGACGACGACGTCGCCCGAGTCCTCACCGACTTCGACCGCTTGCGCGGGAACGTCGGCCGCGATGCCGAGGATCTTGTTCGCCCGCGCATCGGTCATCTTCTGATGATTGCCCGGGTCGTACGAGATGTGCCCGCTGTCGAAGCTCTTCTCGAGCCCACCGATGCGGTGCTCAAGACCAGGCGTTCCTGGCTTGGCCCAGACGCGGGCGAGGGTCTTCTCATCGCGAAGCGACGGGTGGAAGCCCTCTTTTTCCGTGCGGAACTCGACCTTGAACTCGTCGAGGTCCTCCGCGTTGGGGATCTTCCAAGGCTCTGCGCCATTGGCGATGTAGCCGTCCGACAGCACGATGACGGGTGTCATGTACTTGGTCGCAATGCGACACGCCTCAAGCGCGATTGTGAAGCAGTCGCCCGCCGATTGCGGTGCCAGGATGCAAAGCGGTGCGTCGCCGTTGCGCCCATACATCGCCTGCAGCAGGTCCGATTGCTCGGTCTTGGTCGGCATGCCCGTCGACGGGCCCGCGCGCTGAATGTTGAGCACGACCAGCGGGAGCTCGGTCATGATCGCCAAGCCGATGGCCTCGCCCTTGAGCGCCAGCCCGGGGCCGGACGTTGCGGTTGCCCCCAGGGCTCCGCCAAAGCTGGCTCCGATCGCGGCACACACGGCAGCGATCTCGTCCTCGGCCTGAAACGTGGTCACGCCCAGGTGCTTGAGCTTGGCCAACGTGTGGAGCACGGAGGAAGCGGGGGTGATCGGGTACGAACCGAACATCACGTTGAGACCCGCAAGCTGTCCGCCCGCGGCCATGCCCCATGCGAGCGCTTCGTTGCCCGTGATGTTGCGGTAGGTGCCCGCCGACAGCTCCGAAGGAGGCACGCGATAGGCGTGGATCCCACTGGGCAGCTCGGCCGTTTCGCCGTACGCGTGCCCGGCGTTGAGTGCCGCGATGTTGGCCTTGGCGATGTCGGGCTTGCTCTTGAACTTGGCGGTGAGCCACTCGACCGTGGAGGCCCGATCGCGGGCGAACATCCAGTACAGCAAGCCGAGCGTCCACAGGTTCTTGGACCGCAGGCCGTCTTTGTTGCTGAGCCCGTGCCCCTCGACCGAAGCGAGGGTCATCTTGGAGATGTCGAGCTTGAGCACGCGGTACGGCTCGAGCGTGTCATCGTCCAAGGGGCTGACGGTGTAGCCGGCCTTCCTCAGGTTGAGCTTGGTGAACGCGCCCGTGTTGAGGATGATCAACCCGCCGATGGGAACATCCTTGATGTTCACCTTCAGCGCGGCTGGGTTCATCGCGACGAGGACATCGGGCGCGTCGCCCGGAGTCAGCACGGTGTGCGACGCAAAGTGGATCTGGAATCCGGAGACGCCAAAGGTCGTGCCCACTGGGGCGCGAATCTCAGCGGGGAAGTCCGGGAAGGTCGCCAGGTCGTTGCCGGCAACCGCGGTCGTCTGCGTGAACTGGGTACCTGCCAGTTGCATGCCGTCGCCGGAGTCTCCGGCGAAACGGATCACGACCGATTCGATGGTTTCACGCCCTTCGGCGCTAACGGGAGTGTCCATGGAACTCGTTCTAAGCGGGGGGATCGTGTTCGGTGCGAAGCGTGCGCTTCGTGGTTGGGACGTTACGCCTCGCGTTCCAGCCCCGCAACCGATACCGCCCCGCTGCGCGGACCCGCCTTGGTCACGCGCGGCTGGTCATACCGCCTTGGTCACACCCGCCGCTGGCGACAAGTGAGATGCGCAATCAAATGCACAACATGTAGTCGGGACCCATGTTGATGGAGACCAACGTGCAGTCCATTCCTGTGGGACATGCCGCGACGCTGCAGTCCAGCCCGCAGATGGCGGTGACCACTGCATCAGCGCAGATCGGGACCACAGATGTGCCGGCCGGTGCGGGGGCACAGTCGACCGCCGGGTTGATGCAGCCTTGGTCGCTGCAAAACCCGTTGTCGTCGAGGAAGACGCAGGTCGGCGCTCCGACTCCGCACGCGAGCGAATCGGCCTCCGTGCAGTGCGCCCACATGCCAGAGGCGGGTTGTGAACCAGCAGGGACGCCCCCATCGTCTGAGGAGCTTTCCTCTGCGGTGGGGTCG